>ERZ773133.201-NODE-201-length-89307-cov-5.203099_pt1 | contig 89307 bp, 73 predicted proteins | sample MGYA00580861_ERZ773133 | MGnify/ENA primary metagenome ERZ773133 (study PRJEB29015, sample SAMEA2737844) | human gut metagenome | biome: human gut; feature: human-associated habitat; material: faeces | place: China | collected 2012 ...
GTTCTTTTGCGTGTTCTCCATCCTATCGTCTCCCTCCACTGGCAGACAGGAGAAGTGTCATCATGGTTGATATTATATATCACGTGTGCGTTAATGTCAAGTGCAAAAATCCTGCGTCATAAGTTTTATGACGCAGGATGGATTAATTAACTATGAAATTAAAATCACATATTATTCCAACTTCAAAATCACTCAGCTACTTGATAATATCATTATTACTATTAGGTTCCTCTGTCGGTTCTGCCGTTGGTTCTGCCGTTGGTTCCATAGTTGACTCAGGTGTTGGGCTAGCAGTCGGTTCTGCTGTTGGTCGATTTGTTACGACAGGCTTTTTCGTTGATTTTGCCACTTTTTTCACCTTTACTGTAATAATTACTTTTTGTCCGTTACTCTTAACCAATGTAATTTTACAAGTTCCTGCCTTGTAAGCGACAATATAGGCTCCCTCATACTCGTCTATTTCAACATCGGCAACTGACGGTTTACTGGATTTACCATTAATCAGCACATCTGATTCATACAAGTATTCATCATCAACCTCCAATGTAATACTCTTATAAATTGTCTTGCGTTTTTTTACTGTAATTTTTATTTTTGACACTTTTTTACTAATACTAGGGGTTGCTTTAATATATGCAACACCAGCCTTCTTAGCTTTAACTACTCCATTGGAAGATACAGAAACAACTGATTTTTTGGTTGATTTCCATTTGATTTTATTTCCATAACATACATATGGTTTCAATCGAACAGATTCACCAACATAAAGTTTACGTGATTTGGAACTCACTTTAAAACTTTTCTGTTTCTTTTTGTAAGCATTTTTTACTTTTCCTACAACATTGTTTTTGACCGCATTAACAACCGCTTTTTTGGCAACTGTTTTTACTGCTTTTTTCACCAGCCATCCTACAATAAAAGCTTCCGATGTTTGCGTATGTACACCAATTGAACAAATACACAATGCCACAGACATAAACAATGAAATTACTACCATCCTTAACTTTTTCATAAAAAATCACCTCATGTTTTTTTGTAGTAGTTTTTTAGACCCTCTCCAAGGTCTATATGAATTCATTATATCTTCTACATAAAATCACCTCCTCAATTCTCTCTAACCAAACTGCTGTATCTCATATTGATAATTTCCAACGCCGGCATACTCCTCATACACAATATGTACGACATAGTTAATACGCACATTTGCACCAAAGGCATTGTCTGCATCAACATATCCTGTCACATACGTATCCGGCGAATCATACTTTGCTACAACGTTTACACCATCCGAATCATATGTTGGGAATACTGCGGATGATGGTGATTGTAAATTTTGTCTGATGATATCTTTTGCATCATTATACACATCAATCTTTGTACGACTTCCCTCGTTGGTAATTCCATTCGCTCCATCAATTGCATCATTAACACCCTGTTCAATATTGCATCCACAAACAAGGCAAGTGAGTAAGCACATCACTACAATAAATCTTAATTTCTTCATTTTGGTTCCTCCTCGCTATTTTATCAGTTCCTAAAGTTTCCTTACTTTATTATTCAATTCATTTTTTAGGATTGATTCGTAATTCAGTACAATTCCCGAGATCGAACTATACGCCCGATCAATAACTTTTTCATCAAATCCCCATTTTAATGCTGATTTCAAATCGCTTGAAATTTCATTACTTGCCAAGTGCTTCTTTTAGTTCCATATCACCTTCCATATAATGACATAAATTTTCTCCCAAACTAATTCCCGCTGCAAATGGTGCAACAGCCTTTGCCCCTTTGCATCCAGCCGCATGCATTGCTCTAAATTCGCAGGAAACTCCATAAATTTGAGATATCAATGGTGCATTTACCGTTTCTTTATTCGTAATTTTTTGTCTAATATCTACCTCCTTTTTCATGGCTTTTGTCAATCGTTCTGCATCCGCCTTTTTTATATTGGACTGCTCAACAGGAACACCATTTTTGCTTAAATATTCTGTTAGTTCAGTATTACCCTTATCTACCACTAAAGTCTGATTTGCATACTTTTCACTGGAAATTTTATACTTATTAGTTCCATGATATCCTGCTTTTTTTGAATGTTTTGAACATTTATCGGATTGATGGTGTCAACTATGTAATACAACTTCATATCTTGTTCTTGTCCTTTTTGCATGTAATCACCTTCCTAATCAAGTTCAAAAGTTATAATATTAATTAGCATTTATTATTGTAGGTAGTCATTACCATTTACTGTCACCACACGAGACCAATCACCATAAATTCGCTCTCCATTGACTTCCCGGTAAGCTCGAACTTTAAAAGTTAATCTTACATTAGGATTGTATATTCCAGCTGTAAAATGTGCATAATATAGCACTCCATTAGACGAAGTTATGTCATAATTTGACGTCGCATAGTATTCATAGCCATCTGCCGGTGAAACTTCATCCCAATCTACTCTAACTCGAGCGAATCCATAATCAGCACTTTCCGTTACATCATAAAATTCACCAACATTCGGGACATCCGGCTTAAGTCTATTAATTTCATCTTCAATTTCTTTTTTCAAAGTTTCAGCTGGCGAATAGTCTTCAATTTTTTCAACTGTATTAAGGGCAGTTAGATATAACTCATTTTCGTACTCCTTTTTAGCCTGCTTATAAAGAGCAACCATTTTTAATTTATTTTCTGTTTTGTTTACTCCATCCTTATCTCCAACCTTTTTATATATTTTTAGTGCAGACGAATACTTTTTCTGATCATAAAGAGACTTTGCTTTTGCCACCAATGCATTTGTTTTTCCCGCCTCATCTTTTATTTCCTTATAAATTTTATAAGCCATGTTATACTCATTTCTTCTCAAATAAGAATCAGCCCATTTTTGTTTGCTGCTTCGAATATTATCTTTATCCTTTAACGATTCAAAGATAGCAATTGCATCTACATATTTCTCCGTTTCTAATAATTTATAGGCCTTTTTTCTTAATGTATCATTTACCTTTTCTTTTTCCCCAATTCCTTCATAAATTGATATTGCACCATCAAAATCTTCGTTTTTTATATCAACCTCCGCCTGTTTAGACTTGGTATCATAAATCTTCTTTTTGTTGTTAATTTTTTGATAAATTTCCAGCGCATCATTATACGAATTTCTTTTGAAACAAATATCTCCTATTTCTTCATAGTCTTTACTCATTGAATCATCATACTCTATTTCTGACAATATTTTCCGTGCCTGTTGATATTTTCCATCCTGAACTAACTCTTTTGCCTTGGAAATTTTATAAGTGTTGGAATTAAAGTAAACAATAAGTACAATAATTCCAATAACAATAGCAACAATTAGTGTAAGTCCGGAAAGCATTTTAAATTTTTTCTTCCTAGCCTCCTTATGCAAAATAGAATTGATTTTTTCATTAATCTGCGTAACTTTATCGTTTGAATCCAAAAAGCCATCTAAACCAAGCAACAGTTCTTTGGCATTATTCAGACATGTAATTTCACCTTGTTCCATCAAATCCATCGCATTCAGATAGTCAATATGTTTTACACAATTTGTCATGTAGTCAGCTGAGTCTTTATAATCATGTATCTCCTGTAGCCGCTCAAGGATAACCTCATAGTCATGAAGCACAAGTGCATTATTAAATGCTTTAACCAATTTGTTATAATTTCTTTCCGTAATTTCTGCAATTTTTTCTTCGCACTTCCTAATTTGTTCTTCGGAGTCTTCATATGCTTCAATACTTTCAAACTTCTTTTTTGCCGCCTGACATTCTTCCGTTGTATCTGCTTGTCTCAAAATGAGGATTGCTTCTTCATAAATAGGTTTGCTTTTTATGTTATAAACCAATTGCTCAATTTTATTTCTTTCCTCTTCGTCTGCATACTGAATATACTTTTTATAATTTTTATTATCCTCAAAACTTTCTTCCAGCATTGAAAACTGTTCCAGCTTTTGAACACGCAGTTCAACCATCAATTTACCTAAATAAGCATTGGCACACTTCGGATTCATATCCAAAATCCGCTCTGCATACCGGTCAGCTTTTTCCCAATTTCCATCTTCCAAAAACATAAACATACGAGTAAGTAATGGTTGTACATCATTCTTAACCTTATTATCGATATTTTGTTCAGATTTTCCTTTCTTTTCTCCACCTGTCAGTTTCTTAATTCCACGAATCAAATCCTGCATAAAACCAAGTTTTGACATATCCTGAGCCTGCAAATGTGAAAATTCTTCCGGCAAATCATATGGGTCCATATCACGGTATGCCGGTATCAATATCTTTCTCTTTCCATCACGAATCAGGGCAAGGAAACGACTCCACTCATTCTTTACCCATACGGCATTAAAATACTCTTCCTTGGTTCCTATAACGACCATTACCTTTGCACTGTTTAATGCAGCAAAAATATATGGCTCATAGGCTGTTCCAAGCTTGTCTTCTAATGTAATCCGAGAGAAAAATACCTTAAATCCTTCCTGTGTCAACTGATGATACAAATCATTGGCAAGAACAGAATCCTGTGTTCGGCGTCCATTTTCGTCTGTCTCTTTGTAACAGATGAACACATCAAACGGCTTTTCTTTCTGTGAAATTGCAAGAATTCCTTTTTGAATCTCATTAATGGCATTTGCCTCTTCCTCGTATACTTTCTTTTGCTCTGCCGTCGCATACTGTAATGCTGACTTGTAATCTTCATCATCATAAACCGATGTATACTGGGCACGATTCACCGTTGGCACACGCTTATGACTGATAGGATCTTCCACATATTCGATTCCATAGCGGCACAAAACCAGAGACCAGTAGCTTTCTGCATCGGTCTTATCCTCGTTTAATATCTGCTCGTAAATCCCCATCGCCTTGTCAAACTCGTTTGCTCTGCGATAGTGATTTGCCCTGTCATAAAGATTGGTACGGTGTTCATCGTCCATCTTTGGTAAAGTCTGTAATGTACCGCAACTGTCGCAGGTAGCAACAGTATCTCCTGTTTTAAACTCTAGTGTCCCTCCACACATTTTGCATTTGAATGTCATCATTTTTGCTCCTCTTTTCTATTTACAATTCAAAACTCCTAGCAGGCAAAAAATCATAAAAGCAACAACTAAAAATACTTTTATAGTTTTTTTCACTTTAAGATGTTCAATTTCCTTATCAACTTCTAAAATTTTCTCATTGGAATCTCGATATCCATTTAATTCTTCAAATAAGCTTCTTGCTTTTTCTAAATTACTTCTAGGTCCAAACAACATTAATTGCTTTGCTCTTAAGTAGACTATATCGCTTTTACATTCTTGCATCATTTCTGAAACATCCTTATATTTAGCAATTGCCTGCATCTTCGAAATAACGCTTTCATACTCCACTATTGTACTCGCAGCAACATATTTTTTTTCCAACTCCTTATACTTTTGCTCAATAATATTATTTATTCTATTATCACACTCTTCAAACCGCTCTTTACTATCACGATATTCCAAGAGACTCCCATACATTTCTTTTGCTGAATTATAATCGTTCAAGGTTGCCATTTCGCCGTAGTATTTTCCAGCACCTTCAAATATCTCATTTGCCTCTTCATAAATAGACTCAAAATTTTCATTTTCTTGAATAGAATACAAAATTTCATTTGTTTTATCCCTTTGTTCTTCACTTGCATACTTCATAAACCTTTTAAAAGAATCACTTACGGTAACCTCAGCATAATGGCCCATCATCAATTCATCACTGGAATGCACTCTATACTCAGCCATCATCTTATCCAAATAAGCTTGTGCGCACTTTGGATTCATATCCAAAATTCGCTCTGCATATTCATCTGCTTTTTCCCAGTTTTCATCCTCTAAAAACATAGCGGTGCGAATCAGCAATGGTTCAATATCATTCTGTATATTTCCAGATGGCTCACCTTCTAATTCCATCTGAGGTTTCTTTTCCACACCCACCAATTTTTTAATTCCGCGAATCAAATCCTGCATAAAACCGAGTTTTGACATGTCCTGCGCCTGTAAATGCGAAAATTCCTCCGGTAAATCATATGGGTCCATATCACGGTATGCCGGTATCAATATCTTTTTCTTTCCATCGCGAATCAGGGCAAGAAAACGACTCCATTCGTTCTTTACCCATACGGCATTAAAATATTCTTCTTTCGTTCCCAAAACAACCATTACTTTTGCACTGTTTAACGCTGCAAATATGTACGGTTCATAAGCGGTTCCCAGTTTGTCCTCCAACGTAATTCGGGAAAAGAAAACTTTAAATCCCTCCTGTGTCAACTGATGATATAAGTCATTTGCAAGAACTGAATCCTGTGTCCGGCGTCCATTGGCATCCGTTTCTTTGTAACAAATAAAAACATCAAACGGTTCTTCCTTCTGGGAAATCGCAAGAATCCCCTTTTGGATTTCATTAATTTTCTCTGCCTCTTCCTCATACACCTTTTTCTGTTCTGCCGTTGCATACTGCAACGCTGACTTATAATCCGCATCATCATAAATGGATGTGTACTGTGCACGATTTACGGTTGGTACTCGTTTGTGACTGCGTGGGTCCTCCACGTATTCAATTCCATAGCGACAAAGAACAAGTGACCAATAACTTTCTGCATCTGTCCTGTCCTCATTTAATATCTGCTCATAAATCCCCATTGCCTTGTCAAACTCATTGGCACGACGATAATGGTTTGCCCTGTCATACAGATTCATCCGGTGTTCATCATCCATCTTTGGCAAAGTCTGCAATGTACCGCAGCTGTCGCAGGTTGCTACGGTATCTCCTGATTTAAATTCCAGTGTTCCTCCACACATTTTGCATTTGAAAACCATATTTTTATGCCTCCACAAAATCAATTCTTATTTCATAAGTTTACATTTTCGATTGCGTTCCTCAAGCAAATCGACTAACTCTTTTGCAAGCGAAGCTGTCTTTTCGTTATTCATTTCAACAGCCGCCGAATACTCTTCAAATGCAAGGCGAATCTGCGTCTCCAATTCCGATAACTGAGCATTGCTCATTAAATTACTGTAACGAACTGCCTCATAAACTTCTTTACTGATTTTCTTTGTATTGTCATCTTTTGATTTACGAACAACACCTTCTGCATCCGCAGTCAACTGTCTGATAAAATAAGTGTTTTCCTTGATTTTTTGTTCCGTATCACTCACCACATCTCCTGCCGTCTGTGCAGACACCACAGAGATTACCAAAAAACCAAGCGCAAGTACACAAACAATAATCGTTACCCATACCGGTATCATTGGGACAAACATACAGATCGTAGCTGCTGCTATTGTTACAATAAGCGCACGATAACTCGTTGTAATCAATGGAATGCGCAAAAAAATCTGTTCTAATTTTCTATATTTTCCGGCTGCAAGCACACACAAAAACTGACCGGCTAATGCAAGCCAGACAACGCCATATCCAACCCAAAAGTTTTGATTCAATTTTTCCCCGCTAAGCCACGGCTGCGGCACAAAAAAAATCACAACATGATACATAACAATTAACGTCAGCCATACAATGGCATATTTCTTTACATACTTATCCATACATTTCTCCTCCAAAATTATAATTTGTGACCACATTCCATACAGAACTTAGCATTTGGCACAAGCACTGCCCCACATTCACTGCAAACCGGTGGATTAACAGTTGTTTCCTGCTCATTCATATTTACAGGATTCATTACCTGATTTACACTGTCCCCTACAACACCACCTACGGCACCGCCAACACCTGCCATAGTGCCAAGACCAACACCAAGATTTGTAAGTTCTCCGACTGCCTCGTTTCTTGCGACTGCTTCTGCTACGTCAAAACTGCGCTCTTCTCGATAACTGTAACCTTCCTGTGCACGCTTGGTTGCCAACGCCTTTGATTCTAATATTGTTTTTTTTGCATCCGTCTCGGCCTGAATCAAATCGGTCTGCTGACGAAGTTTTGCTTCGGCTATATCTGCATACTGACGAAAATGCAGTTCTTTAAATTGCTCAAACTGTCTGTCTCCATCCGGCTTGACAATGGTATTTACAAAAAAACGTTCTAATGATACTCCATACTCAGCAAAGTCCGGAACTAACAGCTTATGTAATTCCTCTGAAAACATCGTAAGATTTTCATCAATCTCAAATATATTGATTGCACGCTCTTTAATAATCTGTGCAATATATGTTTTTACTTTTGTCATCAAAAAAGCCCGGAATACAGAAGTTAATTTTTCCTGCGTCAACATTCTTTCAGTACCAACTAATTTAAGTAACAGCCGTTTACTATTCTCTGCCCTAAGTGACATCTCACCCGAAGCACCGATTGAAATCGGAAATCCATAAGTTGGCTCAATATACTGAACTTTCGTATCCGTCCCCCATTTAATAGACATCTGTTCTGTTTTATTAATAAAATATACTTCACAGTGAAAAGGTGTCTTATCACCGGTCGTGCGATTTAAATATTTACCAAGTGCCGGTATATTCTGTGTCTCTAATGTATAGCGTCCCGGACCAAACAAGTCCAATGCCTGACCGTTCATCATAAAGATTGCTTCCTGCGATTCGTGAACAATCAGCTGCGTAAGACTATTAAAATCTTCACTTGGATGTTTCCACACAAATGTTTTGTTATCCCCTTCATATTTTATGATTTCTGCTATTGCCATCGCCGTCTTCCTCCTCATCTGTCATTTTCCTCATCTCTCACCTGAGCGATTAATTTCCGTATGTACCGCTCGCTGTAATCATACTCTTTAGCCAGTTCAGACACTGTCTTTTTTCCTTCAAATTTGCGAAGCATTTGCACGACATATTCTTTTGAATAAATCCGTTTTGGAAAATCAACCTTCAGACCACGATAACGATTGTATACTTTTCTCATATTGCTCTCGCCAATCAAATCCGAAAACTCCATATAAATTTCCGCATACTTCGTCTCTTCTTCAAATGAATCCGCACTCATCTTTTATCCTCCTTTATTTACTAATTCTAACACAATTAATTTCACAATACTTGTGTTGTTATCCGCGGTCATTATCCCCTTGAATTTCCTTTTTTTACCTAAACTAATGTTATTATAACCGAGCAAAAGAAAAATCAATTTCCGTTTTTTTATCCGGCAAATGTTCTCTTTTTGCATCAAAAAAAGAGCCCTAATCAAGCTGATTAACAGGCTCTTTTTAAATAAATTTATCCTAATCCATTTTCATCATTACCAGTTGTTCTGCCAGTTCTTCGTACAAATAGCAGTCATCTTCTTGAAAGCCAAGTAACAACAACGAATCGAGCTCATATTTTTCTGAGATAACAGCCATATTACAGGCGGTAAGAATCTGGTCGGCAAGAATGACAAATTGCTCTTTTGCTTTTTTTGCCTCATACTTTTTTCCGCAGGCACTGATTTCTTCCAAATAACGAAATACGGCAACGTACTGTATGAATGGAAGTAAATCTGCACGCTCAACTTGAACCATGCGTCTTTTGTGCTCCCGTTTGTTTTTTTCAATCTGTGACAACTGCTTTGCCGCTTCCGGATTTTTCTCCATTGAATCCAAAAGTTCGTAACGCTTTCTTGTTAGCTCCATATTCTTTTCTTTCTGCTTCGCAATATTTAACAAATCCGACAAATGCTTTTGTGTCATTCCACGTAAAAGGGTGTCAGGCAAAAGGGAAATACGTGTATCCGGAAAAATTTCCGTGAGAACACGAACATTATTATCTTCTTCAAAATAGACAAAAGAAACCATATCTAAAATTTCTTTGCGTCTCTCATCCGATAGTGACTTTTCTTTATATAAATATTGCCGAATCTGTTCTCCTTCGGATAATTTGTGGCGGTTTCTTTTCTTTTTCTTCCAAGTTTCAAAATCGGTGGAAGCCAGCGTATTTTCAAGCAGTATTTTCCATTCTTTCCGCATGTAGGAAACAACCAGTTTTTTCAATTTGAGCATGTAATTCAATGCTGTTTTCCCATATCCCTTGAAAACACCGGCAATCGAATCAAGCCAGTCCATAAAATCATCTTTTGACAGTTGTTTGTTGTTCTCAAAAGCATACAGTAATTCGGCGGTATTTGTTGCCTGCACAATGACTAGGTCAGAATTGATATGCCTCTCAAATTGTTCAATCATCACGCAACACTCTTCATAGGACAAATGATTTAATAAACCGAACCAGAAAATAATTTCCCGATAATCATTAATGCGGATTCCCGGCTCAAACATTCCCTCTTTTAAAATCAAGTTTACATCCTGTGCCGAAAGAGAAAGGGCGAAAGCAATTTCAAAAATCTGCATACGGTCCGGCTTTGTTTTTCCGCCTAAACCAAACCACTTACGAATGGTCGGATAAGAAGCGATTTCTCTCTTATCTGTCTTCTCACGAAAAAGAGAACACGCTTGTTTCCTTTCCTCTTCCGTATAACAGTCTTTTGGAACGCCCAGCATGAATCCTGTAAAAAAGGTATCAAACCGGACAAAATCTGTTTTATTTAAAAAATCTTTTAATGCATTTTCAAGTGACATATCATGCTCCTTAATAAGTTATTACACCATCATATTTTTTCGGCTTTTTCGTTGGTTTTGTTGTCGGCTTTGGTGTTATTCTTTTGCATACTGTAAGTTTGATACATGTTTTTTTGCGCTTTTTGGTTCCTGCTCTTACACTTTGTGCCAGCACAACATAAGCTTTGCCATTTTGCTTTTCCTTCCAGACAATTTTATAAGTAAATCCCTTGGATTTTATTTTCTTTTCTGCCTCTTTGTAGTTCATACCCACAACAGATGGAACCATAACCTTTTTCACTCCCTTGCTTAACGTGAAGGTTACATGAACTGTTTTTTCTTTCGAATATGATGTATCCACCGGAATACTTTGTGCAATTACAAACCCTTTTGGAGAATTTTCATCATAAGAACTCTTCCATGTCACAGTAACTGCCTTTTCCTTTAATCCGGGAAGTGTTTCTAAAATTTCCTGCTTTGTTTTTCCGATTCCTGAAATCATTTTATACATCTGTGGTGTCGGCTCCGGCGATTTCGTCACTGCTTCTGTTTTTTCCTTCGGATCAGTTGCCACTTTCTCTTTTGGAAAGTTGAAAAGAAATGTTCCAAGCAACCCGACAAGTATAATAACAGCCAAACCGACAAGCACCCTGCCCCTTTTCTTGTCTACATAAAGAGCATTTTCTAATTCCTCCATCGTGGCAAAACGCTCTTTTGCTTTTAGGGAAATCCCCTTCATAACATTCCGGCGAAATTCCTTGGAAGAACGCACGCCCTTCATTTTCACCAAAGACTCTGTTTCATCTTCCAAAATCCGGTCAATTGCTTCATCCGGAGATTTTCCCGTAAGCATATAATAAATGGTTGCACAAACGGCATAAACATCGGTGTATGGACCCTGTTCCCCATGACTCCGGTAAAGTTCCGGTGCCGAATACCCACGTTTTATCATTACCGTCATGCTTTTATCTTCATCCAGATTAATCTGTCTGGCGGATCCAAAGTCCACAAGAATCACACGATTATCATCCGTAATCATAATATTATCGGCACTGATATCCCGGTGGATAATTCCCTGCTCATGGATTTTCGACAATGAGCTAAAAATCGGTTTGAGCATTTGTTTAACTTCATGCTCTGATACGGTTCCATTCTCCTGAATATAATCTCTTATACTGGTTCCCTCGATGTAATCCATCACAATATACGCCGTATGGTTCGCATAAAAGAAGTCACGAATGGACACAATTCCATCAATTTGATTCAGTTTTGAAAGTTTTCTCGCTTCTTCCAAATATTTTTCAAGAATCTGTTCATATTCCTTTTCCTGAAAAACATAAACTTCCGTCTCTCCCTTCGATACATCACGTCTTACGCGGCTGACCGGAAAAAATTCTTTGATTGCTACTTTACTTTCCAGCAGGCAGTCCCAGCCAATATAAGTAATACCGAAATTGCCCTCGCCGTTCACTTTAAGTATCTCATAGCGCTCCTGCAACTTTGTATGCACGGGGAGAAATTGATTATTTATTTGGTTTTGCTGCTCCATTACCATCACCATTTACTTAATTTTTTTCTTCACAAATTTGCTGTACCTCTTTTTCTTCCCATGTCCCAGATACGTGCGGATATACAAATATACATTTTTCTCTTTAACCGCATACTGCAATCGCAGAGTTTTTTTGATTCTCTTGGATTTCAGCTTTACCGCTTTCTTTTTTCGTCCCTTTTTCCCCACATACAAATCTATATATCTTCCCTCATACTTTTGAAAAGTAAGCGTCAAAATATGTTTACTTTTCCTTGTTCTGACTTTGGGTTTTCGTAAGAGTGTCCGTTTCGTTTTCACTGTATTGGAAAACGCACTCCATTCGCTTTTTCCGTTTATCTGATATTGGGCTCTCACTTTATAAAAATAGTATTTATTCCGCTTTGTCCTGCTATCCGGATAATGCGTCACCTGCCCTTGCAAAACGGCTATTTTTTTATAATTTCCGTTCTTTTTGCTGCTGCGATACACCTCAAACTGAGATGCCTGTGGCACCACTTTCCACGCAATGGCTGCTTCCCCTCCCTTTAACCGCCACGCACGAATTTGTTTTGGAATTGGTGTATTTATTGGCTTTTCTGCACCCCGCACAGGTGTTGACGTCGGTATCGGTGATGCCGTTGGCTCCAAAGTCGGTGTTGCCGTTGGGGTTGCTGTCGGTGTGAAAGTTGGTTTCGGTATCAACGTAGGAGTTGGTGCCGGAGTTGGTGTTGGGGTCGAAGTTGGCGTTGCCGTCGGGGTCGGGGTCGGCGTTGCCGTTGCCGTCGGGGTTGGGGTCGGCGTTACCGTTGGGGTCGGCGTTGCCGTTGCCGTTGCCGTCGGTTCCGGAGTTGGCGTTGCCGTCGGTGTCGGAGTTGGCGTTGCCGTCGGCGTCGGAGTTGGCGTTACCGTCGGTTCTGGAGTTGGCGTTGCCGTCGGTTCTGGTGTTGGTGTTTCCGTTGGGGTCGGTGTCGGAGTCGGCGTTGCTGTTGGGGTTGGGGTCGGAGTCGGCGTTGCTGTTGGGGTTGCTGTTGGTTTTACTGTCGGGGTCGGTGTTGCCGTTGGCGTCGGGGTCGGCGTTGCCGTTGGTTTTACCGTTGGTGTTGCTGTCGCCGTTGGTTTAGGAGTTGGTGTCTCTGCTGGAATCTCGGTCGGTTCCGGCGTAATAATTGGCTCGCACATTTCATCGTACACTCGTACTTTACCTGCCCATTTCCAAAGACCGGACGAAAGATTTATATGTATCACAGGACGTATAACCGGCTTCTCATCATTTACATAATAATTAAAGCCTTTCTCTGTAGCACCAAAACTGGTAATAATTGGCGTCATTTTACTCGGTCCGCCTTTCCGAAGCCACCAACATCCGTTACCTAAATACGCATCTGTTGTTGATGACCAGCCCCCACGATTTTTTGCAAACTGTGTATTTCTGGATTCTCTTTTTTTTATGCCCTGACTAACTTCACAGTCGAATCCATAGGCTGGATTTTGAACTTCATCAAGTGATAAAAGATATACATAGTCTTCCGTTGTGCATGCTTTCTCGTAACTATATTGAGGCGGTGTGTAAACGCTTGTTAGACGAATTGCGTTCTGCTCCTCTGTAGAAAAGGCAGCATAGAGAAATGCATAATTTAACCATTCCCGTAAATAACAGGTTTCCCACGAAACATAGGATTCAGTTGTATGATAAATTTGATTGTCCAGATTTTTATCTGCTAACAGAAAAGCATCATCACCATCTACCAATAATACCCGCCATTTAATCGGCTGTTTGTCATCCTTTCGATCCGCAGTGCCATCCCGATTCGTATCGCTCTGCCAGTAATTACCAAAGTATACACAATCCCATGTGGTGTACCCGTCAGCCACAATAGGATTATTCACCGTGGTCGGTATTTCCGCCGGTTCTGCCGCCTCCACATCGACAAACTCATAACCATTCTCCAATGCATAAGTTTCCGCATAACTATCCTTATACCCAAATATCTTTATGATTTGTCCATCGCGAAAAGCAACCCGTGAAATAGTTGTCACCGATTTTGGTATATAAATTTCCTTCATTCCGTATGTACAAAAAGAGCCCTGTTCAATGGTCTTTATTCGATTAGACAAATTAATCCGAGTAATGTTGTTACAATCATAAAATGCATCCTTTGCTATACTGGTAACTGAATTTGGGATTGTAACGGTTCCCTCAAAGTCTGTGCGAAAAAAAGCAGCCTCACCAATACTTTTCAAATTGGGAGGAAGCATTAATGTTCCACTAAAACCAGAGCCTCGAAACGCCTCATACCCAATCTTTCTTAGATTATTTGGCAGCGTAAGGACTCCATCAAAACCTGATCCCCAAAAAACCTGTGATTCTATTTCTGTTATACCATCCGGAATTACTAAATCTCCACTTAACGAACTGCAAAATTCAAACGCTCTTTCACCCAAACTCGTTAAATTTTTCGGCAACACAAGTGGCCCTTCGAGATTTCTGCAATAAGCAAAACAACACTCTCCTATTTTTGTAATTGTATCAGGAAAAATCACCTTTGTAATATTATTATTTGAATCAAATGCAGAGTCTACCAGTTGCGTTACCGGATATCCATCTATTTGGTCCGGTATCGTAACCTCACTCCCAGAGCCTAAATACTTATATATCGTTACCGAGCCGTTATTTACTTCATAACTCCATTCCTCATTACTTATAATCGATGCCTCCGACACCCTCCCCGGCACATAAGGAAACATAAATGAAATAATCAAACAGAATATCCATATCCGCTGTCTTTTTTTGCTTTTCACTCTCATCTTATGTCTCCTCTCCGTTTTCACTTTACGCCTTCGTCGTTTTCTTCTTTCTCGTGGTTCTTTTTTTCTTATTTTCTCCTGCATGATGAGGCTGCACCGAACGATAAAAAGAATTCAGTTTTGCACGGTAATCGCCACCTTTTGCACGCTGTACCACCTGCTGCACAAAGGCTTCGAGTTTTTTCATATAGTCACCCTCGCTGATTGAACCATCCGCCACACCGGTTAAGCCCTTCTCCCAGCTTGCCGTCAAATTCGGCGAAATCATTTCCGGCATGGAACAAAATACAATGCCATAGACAAGTTCGCCCTTTAGTGTCGGTGTAATAATCTGATTCTTTTTATTCAGATTCAGATATTCAATGGAAAACAACTTCTTCAAAATTTCCGCTCTCGTTGCACTTGTGCCAATGCCGCTTCCTTTAATCTGCTCTCGCAGTTCTTCATTCTCGATGAGCTGCCCGGCATTTTCCATTGCTAAAATCATAGAACCCGAATTATACCGTTTTGGCGGAGAAGTCTCCCCCTCTTTTACCGAACATTCGGTGAGAGAAACAGAGGTGCCTTTTTTTAAGAGATTAAGTACCTCTTTTAAGTCAAAACTCTCCTCTTTTTCCTCTTCTTTTTCTTCTGCCGATAGAATCTCTTCCGGATTCTTCTTTTTCGTAAAAGAATACTGGGTAACAGGCAAAAATCCTTCTTCCAAAAGAACTTTTGTTGATGTAAAAAAACGTTCCTCTCCGGCCTTTACCGTTACATTTAGCTTCTGATATACCGCAGGTGGGTAAAAGATACTAAGAAAACGGCGGACAATTACTTCATACATCTTTGTCTGTAACTCTCCCAGACGTGAAAGTGCACTTAATCCTTGACCGGTCGGAATAATTGCATAGTGGTCGGTAATCTGTTTGTCGTTTACATACCGTGTTTTCTCAAGTCCCTTATACGTCTGGTTTTGCGAAATATAAGGCAGGAAAGATGCCGTCATAGGATACCCCTGCAGTCCATTTAAGTTTTTCCCGATTTCTTTTGCCACCGCACTGGAAAGAACACGGGCATCGGTACGCGGATACGTTACTAACTTTTTCTCATAAAGTTCCTGAACAACCGAAAGTGTTTCATCAGGACTAATTTTAAAAAGTTTTGAGGCGGTGTTCTGAAGTTCCGCCAGATTAAATAAAAGAGGCGGATTCTTCTTTTCCTTCTTCTTTGCGACCTGCTCAATTTCCGATAAAACCGGCTCCGGCTGCATCAGAGAATCAATCAGAGCCAACGCATTTTCCTTTTCTTTAAAACCATTTTCTTTGTAAAGAGCCGGTGACTGATAGTATTTCGAGCCTTCTACCGCCTTCCATTCTCCCTGAAATTTTTTACCCTGTAACTCAAAATTGCCAATCACACGGTAAAACGGCGTTTTGACAAAATCACGAATCTGCATTTCACGCTTTACCACCATGCCAAGTACACAAGTCATCACACGTCCAACAGACACTGACGTCCACTTCTGCCCCTTTAACGTATCATTCAGCCAAAATCCGTATTTCAAAGACAAAACACGTGAAAAATTAATTCCCATCAAATAATCTTCTTTGGCGCGCAAATAAGCCGAACTGCTAATATTATCATATTCAGCCATCGGCTTTGCCTCGCGGATTCCGCGTAATATTTCTTCTTCCGTCTGGGAATCAATCCACACACGAAGTTTCTTTTTGTTAGCAGAAACCTGCGCCATCTGGTCTACCAAACGATAAATGTATTCACCCTCCCGCCCGGAGTCGGTACAGATGTAAATGGTATCCACATCCTCACGGTTCAAAAGATAACTGACCGTATCAAACTGCTTTTTCACACCGGGAATTACTTCATATAAAAACTTCTCCGGTAAAAAAGGAAGGGTGTCTAACGACCATTTTTTCAAAGCGGCGTCATAAACTTCCGGATAACTCATCGTCACCAAATGACCAACACACCAAGTCACAATCGTATCTTCCGACTCAAGATATCCGTCTCCCCGTCTTCCATTTACCTTTAATATGCGGGCAAACTCCTGCGCCACACTTGGTTTCTCTGCTATAAAAACTCGTTTTGCCATGCTCTCACTCTCTAGTATCCTAATTCTTCACCAACCAAAATAACTTTGATTCGATTTTTCACTCCACTGCGCCTTGTCACTACAAACTGACTGCAGATACAGTCCTCACCGTAGCAGTTTCCACACATACCATTTACTGCACAAGGTGTTTTTTTGTTCAGTCGGACTGCATTTGGCGGGCAGGCAGTAAGACGAACCCGTTTCAGACCGGACTCCACGTCCGTTACCACTTTGTTCATACCTGCAATAACAATCACATTTTCCGGTCCGTAACAGAGAAAACTCACACGGTTTGCCCTGCCATCAATATTAATCAGCTCACCGTCTGTGGTAATCGCATTTGTACTCATAAGAAAATAATCGGAATTAATCATTCTTGCCTTAATTTCTTTTTCCTCTTCCGGCGTAGAAAATGCGGTGCGGTCGATTACATCGCAGGGACTTTCTTTCAGCCAGTCCATAATCCCGGTTTCCTGTAAGGTAACAGAGCCTCCATAACAAACCGATTTCCCCTGTGTAAGAAACTTTTCTTTCACAAGTGCTAATGCTTCTTCTTTTGTTTCTACATAAAATCCTTCCATCCGGCGTAACTTTAATTTCTCAATCATTTTCTCCGCCAGTATACGGTTTGCCATCTTTTTTGCTTCCTGCATCGAATCACTCCTCGTAAATCATAAGTCTGGGCAGATACGCCCAGACTTACTGTTTTGTTCTATAAAAATATTGCACACGATTCTAGTACAATGGGTACTTATCCGTCAATTCCTTAACAATTGCCTTTGCTTTTTCTGTATTTGCTTCATGGTCATCAATCAGCATTGCAATTGCCTCAGCAATCTGATCCATATCATCCGGATTCATGCCACGGCTTGAAACCGCTGCTGTTCCCAGACGAATACCACTCGTTACAAATGGAGACTGTGGATCATTTGGAATTGTATTCTTATTTGCTGTGATATTAGCATCATCCAGCCATTTTTCTACTTCTTTACCGGTCAGACCTTTGGCAGCCAAATCAACCAACATCAAGTGGTTGTCCGTACCACCGGAAACAATATCAATGCCGCGTTTCTGCAATCCCTTGCAGAGAGCCTGTGCATTATCAATGATACGTTTTCCGTACTCTTTAAAACTTGGGTCCAATGCTTCTTTAAAGCAAAGTGCTTTAGCAGCAATCACATGCATCAAAGGACCACCCTGAATACCAGGGAAAATTGCTTTATTTAACTTATGCTCCGTAGCAAATTCTTCAGAAGAAAGAATCATACCGCCACGAGGTCCACGCAGTGTTTTGTGTGTTGTCGTTGTCGTTACATGAGCATATGGAATCGGGCTTTCATGATAACCGGAAGCAACCAGTCCAGCAATATGAGCCATATCTACCATCAGATAAGCACCAACTTCATCTGCAATTTCACGAAATCTCTTGAAATCAATCTTACGGCAATAAGCACTTGCACCGGCAATAATCATTTTCGGTTTGCACTCTTTGGCAATGCGCTCTACTTCGTCATAATCAATAAATCCTGCGTCATTTACACCGTACGGTACGATGTGATAATAGGTTCCGGAAATATTTGCCGGGCTTCCATGAGAAAGATGTCCGCCGTGATCAAGGTTCATTCCCATAACTGTCTCGCCCGGTTTAACCAAAGCAAAGAATACAGCCATGTTTGCCTGGGCACCGGAATGTGGCTGAACATTTGCATAAGTACAGCCAAACAGTTTCTTTGCGCGGTCTCTTGCCAAATCTTCCACGATGTCCACATACTGGCATCCGCCATAATAACGTTTGCCCGGATAACCTTCTGCATATTTGTTTGTCAGTGTGCTTCCCATAGCAGCCATTACGGCTTTGCTGACAAAGTTTTCTGAAGCAATTAACTCAATGTGGTCATTCTGACGACCGGTTTCCTGTTCCATTGCTTTTGCCAATTCAGGATCGGCATTTTTTACCTCATCAAATGAATACATAAATTCTCTCCTTTTTTATTTATTGTAAAGCGTTTTACGCCTCATCAATTGCTTTTCCGATATCATGTCTCATATACTTATTTGAAAAATCAATCCAGTTTGTTGCTTCATAAGCATTCTTTCTTGCCTCTTTCAAATCTTTTCCCTTTGCCGTCACACCAAGTACGCGGCCTCCATTTGTCACGATGCCCTCATCCGTAAGTTTCGTGCCGGCATGGAATACATAATAACCATCTTTACCATCAAATTTTTCAAAACCTGTGATTACTTTGCCTTTTTCGTAATGCTCCGGGTAACCATCGGAAGCAAGTACAACACAAACCGCTGCATTGTCCTCAAATTGAAGGTCAATCTCATCGAGTTTACCATCGATGCAGGCATTCATCACATCAATAATATCATTTTTCATACGCGGAAGAACGACCTGAGCCTCCGGGTCACCAAATCTGGCATTGTACTCTAATACTTTTGGTCCATCTTCTGTAAGCATCAAGCCGACAAACAAAATTCCGACAAAATCTCTGCCTTCTTTTTTCATCGCATCCATCGTAGGCTGATATACTTTTTCTTCACAGAATTTCTGAACCTCATCCGTATAAAACGGACTTGGTGAAAAGGTACCCATTCCACCGGTGTTCAATCCCTTATCGCCATCTTTGGCACGTTTGTGATCCTGTGCACTTGTCATTGGTTTGATATGTGTACCATCGCAATAACAAAGCACAGATACCTCACGTCCGGTCATAAACTCTTCAATAACAATTTCATTTCCGGCATCACCAAACTGCTTGTCTAACATCAATGTCTTAACACCGGCTTTTGCTTCTTCTAAGTTGTTGCAAATCAAGACACCTTTTCCAAGTGCAAGCCCGTCCGCCTTCAAAACAATTGGCATTTTTGCCGTCTCAAGATAAGCCAGTGCCTCATCCGGATTCGTAAAGTTCTCATAGGCTGCCGTAGGTATGTTGTATTTCTTCATCAAATCTTTTGAAAATGCTTTGGAGCCTTCGATAATCGCTGCATTTTTTCTCGGTCCGAATACACGGAGTCCACGTGCCTCAAACACATCAACCACACCGCCTACCAATGGGTCATCCATACCGATAATCGTCAAATCAATCTGATTTTTTTCTGCAAAATCAGCCAGTTTGTCAAATTCCATTGCGGTAATATCAACACATTCTGCAATCTGTCCGATTCCGGCATTTCCCGGCGCACAATATATTTTTTCCACTTGATTACTTTTTGCTACACTTGCTGCAATGGCATGTTCACGGCCACCGCTTCCTACAATAAGAACTTTCACGAGATATCCTCCTAACTGTTATTTACGTTTTACAATTCCATCCACAATTTCTAATTTACCATTGGCAATTAAATCAATTGCTTCCGGAAGAATTTTCCATTCTGCCTGTTCCATCACACGCTTCTGCAACACTTCCGGCGTGTCATCATCAAGCACTTCTACTGCTTTTTGTGAAATAATCGGACCACTGTCGGTTCCCTCATCAACAAAATGAACCGTTGCCCCTGTCACTTTATTTCCTCTTGCCAAAACACTCTCATGCACCTTAAGTCCATAATATCCGGCACCGCAGTGCGACGGAATCAACGATGGATGAATATTTATGATACGGCCTTCAAACGCTTTTACAAAATTCTCCGGCAAAATCACAAGATATCCGGCTAACACAACCAAATCAATCTGTTTGTCATTTAAACAGTGAATCAGTGCTTCTCCAAAAGCATTTCGGTCTTCGTAATCTTTCGGAACGAGGACTTCGGATGGAATCCCTGCTTTTTTCGCACGCTCTAAGGCATACGCCCCTGGTTTATTACTGATAACAAGTGCAAGCTCCGTATTCGTAATCGTGCCCGCTGATACCGCATCAATAATTGCCTGAAGATTTGTTCCGCCACCGGATACACAAACGGCTGCTCTTAGCATAATGTAATTCCTTTCTCGCCATCTACGATTTCACCCATAATATAAGGTGTCTCTCCGGCTGCTTTGATTGCCTCTACAGTCTTATCAACATCCTGTTTATCCACTGCTGTAATCATACCAACGCCCATGTTATATGTATTAAACATTGCCTCTTCTGCAATCGAGCCATCGGATGCAAGCATTTTGAAAATAGGCGGAATCACAAAACTATCTTTCTTAATTTTTGCATGAGTTCCCTCTTTTAACATTCTCGGAATGTTCTCATAGAAACCACCGCCTGTGATATGGCTGCATGCTTTAATCCGCACGCCTGCCTCTTTAATCTGACGGAGTGCTTTGACATAAATCTTTGTCGGAGTAAGAAGTGTCTCACCCAAAGTCAAGTCACTTTCAAGAGACTCATACCTCTGGTTTAATGTTTCTTCCTTCATGGAAAATACACTGCGGACCAGTGAATAACCATTACTGTGAATACCGGAAGAAGCCATACCTACTAATACATCACCGGCTTTCAAATCTTTGCCGGTAATCATATCTTTTTTATCTACGATACCAACAGAAAATCCTGCCAAATCATACTCGTCAATCGGATAAAAGCCAGGCATCTCAGCTGTCTCTCCACCAATCAGTGCGGAATCTGCCTGACGGCATCCATCTGCTACACCACTTACAATTTTCGCAATTTTTTCCGGTTCATTTTTACCACATGCAATATAATCCAAGAAAAACAGCGGTTCACCACCAGCACATGCAATATCATTTACACACATTGCCACACAGTCAATACCAATTGTATCATGCTTATCCAAAATAAAAGCCAATTTAAGTTTTGTTCCTACACCATCTGTGCCGGAAACCAATGTTGGTTCTTCCATGCCAACAAACTTTTTCATCGAAAATGCACCTGAAAAACCACCGATATCCGTCAATACTTCCGGTCTCATAGTCGATGCAATGTGCTCTTTCATCAGCGATACTGCCTTATAACCTGCCTCAATGTCAACTCCTGCTTTTTTGTAATCCATCTTTGAAATTCCTCCTATATATTGTGCATATCAAAATTCATTGTACCATCTTTTGTACTATCGGTCAACGAATCTTAAATTTCATTTTTTTCGTACCGGAATAATTGCCAACACCTTTTACATAAAGAAGTGCCGTACCTTTTTTCTTGTTTTTCCGATAGGAAAGAATGTAATCTCTTTTTTTCTTTAACTTCTTTCCGCCAAGTTTCACCGTTACTTTCGGCTTAACAGCCTTACCGGTACGTGCATAAACTGCTTTCAAGCCGGTAACACTTGCTTTTTTCACAGAGGCACGGACAATCGTAAAGGAAGCCGTCAATGTACCGGAATAATTGCCTTTTCCAGTGACAACAATGCCGGCAGATCCACGTTTTTTATTGTTTTTATAAAGTAATGTATAATCGGTATTGTTCCTCAAAATCTTACCATTCCAAACAACCTGAATCAAAGGTTTCACCTGTTTTCCGGTATAACTGTATTTTGCTTTACATCCAGTAATTACCGCACTTGCCATTGTCTCCGGACGAATGGTAAAGGTTTTCGTAAGTGAATTTGTATAAACACCTTTGCCACAAATCACTACTTTTGCAGTACCAACATTTTTGTTTGATAAGTAGGTTACGGAATAATCCAAATCCTGCACAAGCTTAACTCCATTTAACGAAACAGTAAACGAAGGGGTCAGAGCAGTTCCGCTGTAACGATAGCTTCCAAGGGAAGATACTGTCGCTTTCGCAATGGAGAACTCCAATTTTGAAAGTGACGTCTCCGCTGTTTCCAATGTAGTCAAATTTGCCACATAAGCTTTCTGTGCCTCACTGAGCGCATCATAGGCCTTTCTTGCACTCTCAATGCGGTCTTTTGCCTTTGCATTCACCGTACCAATCTGATTGATCAATGAGGATACACGGAGTGCTGCATTCATATTTTCTGCATCTAACTGCCTCTCAATAGCCTCTAACTGATTCAAATAAGAGCTTCCAAAATATCTCTTCTGACGATCCGTCATCTGCTCGTAGTCTGCGCGGAGTTTTTTCACCGTATCCTCATCTAACAGAGAATAACCGCCCTCTCCGCTCCGGAGTGTATCAACCTGAATACGCAGGGCACTTGCCACCTGTACATCGGCATTAATCTCACGAAGAGAATCAATATTATAAATAGCTGCCTGTTTGTCCTCATCCAAAGACGCATATGCATTTAAAAGACTCTCAATCTGCAATTTCTTCGAACACATTAAAGCATCTTCCGTCTCTTCAATCTGTCGAATACTTTTAAGCATTTCCAAACGGTCGGTTGCTTCATCCAGTGTTGACAGATTCGAAATCAAATCCGATATATCACAAATTCCGCTGTAAGAATTAACAAATAAACGATAGGATTTGTATGCCTGCTCATAACGTTTGGTGAAATCTTCAAATTCATCATCCGACACTGCCGTACCAATATCTGTAATCTGTTTTTTTACTTCCTCACAGTTTGTATTTAACAATACGGCATTGTTCATCTTTTTCACAAGTTCAGGTGCCACCAAATCCTGCTCATCCGCAGTAAGTTCCTGATTGTAGTAGCGGTAAGCACGAAGTGCCGCGGTAAGTTCTGTTTTATTCTTCGGCGTTTCTGAGGTCAATGCAATCATTTCCTCAAAGGTCTCAATGTTGCGGTACTGAGTCAGCACATACTGAATTGCCTCTCCACGGTAATAGTCGTAAACCGAAAGTGAAAAATTGCTGGCTGCACCGGCATCTACTGCATCCTGCAATACATCCAGTTTTTCTTTTACGGTATCGTCAAGAACATCATAGACACCTAAATCATCATACGCCTGCTCAACGTCTGCGATAATATTTGCTTTTTCATATTTCTCGTAATTTTCAAACAAGGAATTTTTCATTGCTTTGATTAAACAGTCTGCATATTTTGTATAACGGCGGAGTTCCGCAAATTTACTTTCATACAATCCATAGGCTGTTTTTGCGGACTGAACATCTTCTAAAAATAAGTTATAATCACCGGCAGAAGCATCTGCCTTTAGCATTTCAATTCGTAAAAATGCGCGATCTGCACTGTCTACCAGTTCCAAAAGTTCACGAATCTGATTCAGTGCATTCACATCATCCGCATCCACTGCCGCTTTTATGTGAGCAGAAGCATTTGCATAACTCTCACTTGCCGTCTTATAATTTTCTCTTGTTAAAGGCCTTGCTAACATGGCATCTACTGCTGTATGAATCGGTGCTGCCAGTTCCTCTAATGCCGCATTCTGTGCATCGGCATAATCCTGATAGAATTTCTGCACGGACTGATAACGGGTAACGGTCTCTGTTGTTGTCTCATCCTCTCCCGGTACCTCCGATGTCGTCTTTGTGGCAACATACGCATCCAATGTGTCAATCTCAGATGTGCTAAGCCCCGTTTGAAGTAATTTTCCTAATTTATCCACTTCATCTGCCAGTTCTTCCGAAAATGTGTAATCTTCCGGCGCAGGTGCAGCAGTCAATATAGTATCAATACAAAGTTTTGCCTGCTCAAGTGCCGAAACTTCCTCTGCCGAAACCGGCATCACCGGCAGAATACTTATCATCATCAATAGTGCACTCCATAAAGCAATCCATTTTTTCAATCTCATCATCCTCCATATTCCTATGCTTTCTCAACATCTGTTATTGGATGTTACAACAATATATTTTACCTTGTATTTGAAAAAATAGCAATAAGAAATCCTTTTCTTTCTATGAATTTTCTGATACAATAGGCAAGGAAGATAAAATTACAAAGGAGGTACACGAAAATGTCAAAGAAAAGAGGTTCTTTGCTTTCTTATCGCCCGGATATTAAAGTGGTAGATGCTACTCTTCGGGATGGAGGACTTGTGAATGATTTCCGTTTTACGGAAGATTTTGTACGTGATTTATACGCTGCGAATGTTGCAGCTGGCATAGATTATATGGAATTTGGCTATAAAGCATCCAAAGATATTTTTGACCCCAAAGATTTCGGACCATGGAAATTCTGTGAAGAGGCTGACCTTCGCAACATCGTTGGTGACAACGATACGGATATGAAAATTGCTGTTATGGCAGACGTTGGCCGATGCAATTACAAACGTGACATTATCCCACGTGAGGAAAGTGTCATTGATCTGGTTCGTATTGCAACATACATCAATACCATTCCGGCAGCTCTTGATATGGTAAGACACTGCAAAAATATGGGCTACGAAACAACGATTAACATTATGGCGATTTCCAACGCAAAGGAATCAGAAATCACAGAAGCACTGCAGCTGATTGGAGAAAGCGAAGTCGATGGTATTTACTTAGTAGACAGTTACGGCTCTCTCTATATGGAGCAGATTGATGACTTATCTGACCAATATTTGGAGGCAGCTGAAAATACTGGTAAATTTACCGGTATACATGCACATAACAACCAGCAGTTAGCCTTTGCCAACACAATCACCGCTCTTACCAGGGGTGTCAGCTACTTAGACGCCACTGTAAACGGCATGGGCCGCGGTGCCGGAAACTGTGCCAGCGAGCAGTTGTTAGGATTTTTGAAAAATCCTAAGTATGATATTATTCCGCTTCTTAAGTTTTTGGAAAAACATATCGTGCCCTTAAAAGAGTCCGGTGTTGTCTGGGGATATAACATTTCCTATCTTTTGACCGGTCAGATGAACCGTCACCCGCGTTCTGCGATTGCGGCAACAAAGGAAAAACGCACTGACTTTCTTAACTTTTACTTAGAATTAGGTGATAAAGACTGATCTCCGATTTCAAAAAGAGGCATATCCTTTGATATGCCCCTTTTTTTTGATTTTTTATTTTGCTATGTGTGCCTCGACATTTTTCTTTGTTTGCTGCAAATTTGTTTCTAATCGCTTTAACTCCGTGATGGCTTGTTTTGCATCCTCTTCTGTCGTATCCTCAATCTTTTCATCTACCTTTTTTGACATCGACGTAAGTTTATCTTTCATCTTTGCAAAATCAGCATCTGCCTCAATGTGATTTTTCTGAATCATCGTCTCAATTTCCTTGTATAACGATAACACCTGGCTTTTCTTTGTCTGCACTTCTTTTTTGGTCTCCTCCGTAACAGAATCCGACTGACATCCCGTCACACTTACAACCATAAGCGAAAGACTCAATAAAAGACTCACCAATTTTCTTTTCATATCATCCATCCTTTCCTATCACTGCTTTTCCCAGAAAGTACCTTCTCTGGTATCTTTTAACACAATCCCTTTTGCCAGCAATTCCTCGCGGATTGCATCAGCCTTTGCGAAATCTTTTGCTTTTTTTGCTTCTTTTCTCTCTTCTATTTTTTTCTCAACATAAGAAGCCAGTTCATCGTCCACATCTGCCTCTTTGTCTTCCCATGCTTTCTCAAGCTGCAAAGAAAGTACTTCATCCATGCTCTGCACTAACACACGTTTCGAAGCATCCGAAAGTTCTGCCTTTAACATATCATATAAAACAGTAATTGCCGAACTGGTGTTAATATCACGAGAAAGTGCCTCTGCAAATTTCATCTTCCATTCTTCGCACGCCGCCGTATCCACTTCTCCATCTGTTGATAGATTGGCAATTCTCTTTACTAACTTATCATACGCACTTACTACATTATCCAGTGCATCCCACGAAAATTCAAGCGGTTTGCGGTAATGTGACTGTAAACAGAAGAAACGGTATGCCATCGGATTATATCCTTTTTCCTCTAAAAGAGAAACTGTCAAAAATTCACCCTTTGACTTACTCATTTTCCCATTCTTCGTATTTAAATGATTGACATGGAACCAGTAATTACACCACTTATGACCGATATAGGCCTCGCTCTGGGCAATCTCATTCGTATGGTGAGGAAAAATGTTATCGACACCACCACAGTGAATATCCATATATTCTCCCAAATGTTTCATACTAATGCAGGAGCACTCAATATGCCATCCCGGATAACCAACGCCCCAAGGGCTGTCCCACTTCAATTCCTGATTATCAAACTTCGATTTGGTAAACCAAAGAACAAAGTCTGTCTTATTTCTCTTATTTGTATCTTCTTCAACATCCTCGCGGACACCAACCTGCAAATCCTCTTCATTCTGAGAAGATAAAACATAATAATTATCCAATTTTGAGGTATCAAAGTACACATTCTCTCCTGCAATATAAGCATATCCTTTTTCCAAGAGCACCTCAATCATGTGAATAAATTCCGGAATACAGTTTGTCGCAGGTTCTACAACATCCGGACGTTTGATGCTCAACTTTTCGCAGTCAGCCATGAATGCATCCGTGTAAAAGCGGGCGATATCCATAACTGTCTTATGCTCTCTTTTCGCTCCCTTTAGCATTTTATCTTCCCCGGTATCACCGTCACTTGTCAAATGTCCGACATCCGTAATATTCATGACGCGTTTTACATCGTAGCCAACATAACGCAGGTATTTTTCAAGTACATCTTCCATAATGTAACTGCGAAGATTTCCAATGTGTGCAAAATGGTACACCGTCGGTCCACAGGTATACATCGCAACTTTTCCTTCTTCGTTTGGCACAAACTCATCCACTGACTTTGTCAAAGTATTATATAAATACGTTTTGATATCCATCATTGCTCTTTGTCTCTCTTTCTAACTTTTTTGCTTTTCTTCCATTATAAAAAGCACCTGAACATTTTTCAAGTGCTTTTTATGAATCTTATCATTTTACCAGTTTTTCAATGCCTTTAAACTTTTTAATGATATCGTCTACCGACAATTTATCGACAAGGAAATAATCCATGCCGTTTTTCTCTACCCGGTAAAAGTTAATTCCGTCATAAGGCAGGTAACGAACAGTTACATCACGGTTATTCTCGTGGTACACAATTGTGAGGACCGGCTTACTGCTCTTTGGTTTTACTTTATTATCCGCTTTTCCGGAATACTCAAGCAGATAAGCAAGTGAATACGGCGATAAGAAGTCTCTCTCGTCATCATCTGAAATCTTCTTGCCATTTAATGTCCAGATATTCTTCACACTGCTATCCGTTGCATTATTAACTGCAGTTCCGCTTTCGGTTGTCGCAGCAGTCGGTGTTGCAGTTGTCTTTGAAGTATCCTTTTTCACGGTTTTACGTGTTACAGAAAGTGTTGTATTGCCGTATGTGACATCATATCCTTTTATGCTTGTCGCAAGTACAGAATACACACAGTGGTCCATATTGGTATAGGCATCAAGTTTTGTAATCTTTTCAATCGTGTCCGAACTCATCGTATACACATTCCGGCTTCCTTTTTCACAGACGTAATACGAATCTTTTGTCTTTTTCCCAATCAAAAGATTTAACGACTTATACATTCTTTTGTTCTCCGGAATGATATAGGAAGCATCCGAAGAGGATGAGGACGAAGACGAATCGGACACCATAGCATTTGGTGTTGCCGTAGCTGTCGGTGTATAACCATCCTTTGGCTGGTAGAAATCTACCGTAATCGCAGAAGTTGGCGAATCCAGTCCGTATTTTTTAAGGTTCTTGCATTCATACTCCACCATTTTCTCATATTTCAGAACCGTAAAGTAACCAAGCACTGAACTCCACTCCGACTGACTGGTTGCCAGTGGTTTCGCATACGGTGCCGTAATATTCCAGTTCGAGTAAAAATCAACTTTTTCTGCATCCGTCACCTTTTTCGCTGCAAAATCATTGCCTTTTTTATTCATTACAGAAAATGCAGTCAAATAATCGTCATCAATTTCAGGTAGTGTATCCATCTTGATGAAACTAATCTCATCTACGTTAAATGCCGTAATCATCGCGGTATTCAAGCAGTAAATTTCATCATGTCCTGAACATTTTGCGTAGTAGCCCATATCTGATTTTGGCACCTCACTTCCAATCTGATACTGATAGGAAGCGCCGTCTTTTGTCTCAATCGCAATTGTAAATGCCGGTGTTTTCAAACCGTAGTCGGAAAGATTTCCGGATTTAGCTGAAAACTTCTGTGTTGCTTTCACCGGATTAACATTTTTTACCATAGAAGATATTGTTTCATCCGATACCGGAGCACTTTCTTTTCCGTCAATCTTCCATGTCCCCTTTTTCTTCTGGGAAAGTTTCCACGCCTGTTTACCTTTCTTTGTCAAGGTAATCGAAGAAATGTTATCAGACGTAATGGTATCCAATGTAATTTTGGCATTGTCCGAACTGGAATCCGTTGAGTTCGATTCACTTGTCGAACTGCTGTCTGCATCTTTGTCTGATGATTTACCGCGTGGAATCACAAAATAAAGGACCAAACAAATAATCAGTACCACCACAAGGGCAATCATCGTAATGGCATTCTTTTTCTTACTTGACATTATTTTTTCCTCCTTCGGTTCCAAATCAGGAATCCGCAAAGCAGCAGGGCAAGTGGAAGAACCACAACAAGTAATGCTGTCCAGAAGGTAATATCACCGGAGTTTAACTGTACTGTCTCTTCTAAGAGGGAGCGATCCGGAATATTTAATACTTTAATCTCATCTCCGCCATCACCGACAAGCCACTTCAGGGCGTTTACTAAAATTGCACGGTTATTATACTGCTCTGCCATCTGGGTACCGATAATACTTGTTGTTGAGCCATAACTGCTGTTTGGCACATCCATAAAGGCAACGGAACCAATCGCAAAAATCTTCGTTGCATGGCCTTCACCCTTTGTATTTTCCGCATATTTATCTTCTGCGGTCATCGCTACACTAAAAGGTCCTGCCTGGTCACTGTCTTTTTTCTCCAAATCCTGTGTATCTTCTTTATCACTGATTTTGCGTGCATAGGATTTATCCGATGTCGTCAAAACCGATTGAACCGTCAATGTGCTTCGCACTTTCTTATCCGCCGTCATTCCTTTACTGTACCAGGAAAGAACGTCTTTTGTGCTCAAATCCGATGTCAAATCACTGTCTTTACTTACCTGCGGTGTCAAAAGCATATAGGCATCGCTTCCATAGGAAGCAAAGTAATTATCCGGGTCAAGTACATAACCGGACTGGACATTAATGCCGTAATCTTTTAACAGCTTATTGTAGTACGGTGTATCCACTGTATAATTCAGCAAAAAGATTGCCTTTCCGCCATTTTTCAAGTAAGTACTCAGATACTTATACTCGTTTTCTGTAATATCGGCAGCAGGACTGTACAAAACAAGCAAGCTGCAGTCATCCGGCACTTTTGTATTTTTCGTCAAATCAAAGTCTTCCTTCTCCAATCCGTTTTTCGAGAGAAGTTCTGTAAAGTCATCATTTAAGGACTGCATGCTGTGACCGCCGCCCACGTAAACTTTCTTTGTGTTTTTTAATGTTACTTTCTGAATTGCCGACGTAACTGCCGACTCTAACTTCAAGGATTTTGGAACCTGCTCCATAGAACCGGAAGAAGTGTCATACGTCATTTCAATCATATCACTCTGAAATGACAAATACTGTGATTTTCCGTTTTTGTTATTCACCACAATCATGTCATTATCCTTCACACTCTCGCTTGTGTATTTTTTCGCAAAGTTCGGATAAAGAACCGGGTTCTTCTTCTCAACCTTCACCGTTCCCAAACCATCGTAAAGTTTAATGATATTCTCGACATTAATCGTCTTTGTATAAGAACTCGTCTGTGCCTCATGTCCATCTTCCACCAAATAATAAATGGTAATGTCATCCTTTAATCCTTTGACATACGAAATCGTATCGGATGACAGGGAATACAAATAATCCGAGTTCATATCTTTTGACCAGTTCATTCTGGCAATTACAACATTAACAAGCACTACTACGGCAAGCACAATTACCATCGTAATTGTCTGAAAACTCCCCATCTTAAATTTACGGCTTGCAAATTTTTTCTTTTCATTTTTATTCCTGCTCATGATATCCTCCTTTTCCACGCATCCTAATTATAGCGTTGTTTCTTAATTCTCTGAATCGTAAAGAATACAAACAGAAAACTAACACTCACATAATATAACATCGCGCTCACATCCAAAATACCATATGTGAAGTTTGTGTACCGGTCCGTAAATGAAATCGCACTTAACACGTTGTACAGCAAACCATCAAAATGGGATGAGAAAAAGAAATACAAAACAAACAAGACAATTTCAGCCACAAGTCCGACAAGCGCTGAAACCCATTTGTTATGAATCCAAAAATTCAAGGCAAATGCCAGCAAAACAATTAAAGCTGCGAAGAAACATATCATAAAAATTTTACTGGATGGAAGCATATTTGCAAGACTTGTCATGAGCATCGTGAAAATATTGATAACACCAATAGCAACGGCTGCAATCACCTGACTCTCCGTCAAAGAAGAAACAAACACGCCAATGGCAATGTAAGCACATCCCATCAAAAAGAAGCCAAGCGTGCTGCCATAAGCAACCGCATAATTTACCGTGTAAGAAGTACTTCCCTCTTCTGCTACGCTGCGCACTAAATTCTGTAAAATAATCGGATAGAGTGACACAATCAAAAGACCAATTGCAAATAATGTAACTAACGCTAAATATTTTCCAAGTACGACCTTATTAATCGAAATTGGTGACGTATATAACAACTGGTCTGTTTTCTGATGTTTCTCGTCTGCCATACTTTTCATCGTAAGCACCGGAATCAAAAGCAGAATAAAGAAAATCTCAATTGCTCCATAAACGGTAGAAAAGTTCAGCGAACCACCGGACAAATTATACAGGAAGAAAAACAATCCGGTCAGCACCAAGAAAAACGCCAGAAACACCCACGCAATGGCAGATGTAAAATAGGACTTTAATTCCTTTTTATAAATCGCTCTCATCTTATTTTCCCTCCTTTTTTCTTCTGCGGCTGTTTCGCTCCGCCATCTGACGGCTGCCATTTCCGGTCAGGCGAATGAAGGTTTCCTCAAGAGAAGGCTCCTTCGTATGCATTTCCAAAATAGCACATTTATTCTCAGCCAGCGCATAAAAGACCGTCTCACGGATATCTGAATCCGCCTCGGAAATAACTATGGCTTTACAGATTTCATCGTCTTCAGAATCGGTCACTTTATATTCTGTAATATGTTCAATGCCCGATAAAATGCTGCGGACTAATTCTTTATTTCCCTTAATCTCCATCGTCAGTTCATGCGTCTGCTCAATGTGCGCGGAAATGTTTTCCGGTTTATCTTTGACAATCATCTTACCTTCATTGATAATGATAATTTCATTACATACCGCACTGACTTCCTGCATGATATGGGAACTTAACAAAATCGTATGCTTCTCGCTCAAGTCACGAATCAAATCGCGGATTTCCAAAATCTGTTTTGGGTCAAGTCCAACCGTCGGTTCATCAAAAATAAGGATTTCCGGGTCGCCAACCATCGCGCCGGCAATTCCCACACGCTGTTTGTAACCTTTGGATAAGTTTTTAATCAGACGCTCCGATACATCCGTAATTTTCGCACGGCGCATGACTTTAGAAATCATAGCATCCTTCTTATCTCTTTTTACTTTCTTTATATCACAGACAAAACTTAAGTACTCTCTAACAAGCATATCCGGATAAAGCGGCGGCATCTCCGGAAGATATCCGATTTTTTTCTTGGCTTTCTCCGGCTCATCAAATATGTCTACACCATCTATCTCAATCGTGCCCTCTGTCGCAGAGATGTAACCGGTAATCATGTTCATTGTTGTTGATTTTCCGGCACCATTTGGTCCTAAGAAGCCAACAATCTGTCCTTTTTCAACGGTAAAAGTCAGGTCATCCACTACATTTCGATTACCATAACGCTTTACCAGATGTTCTACTTTAATCAACGTTTGAACCTCCTTTATGTTCATTCACCATAAGGGCTCACTTTATCAAACCCATACCCACATACTATACAATGTAAATGTTACGAAATTATGAACAATTGACACTTCCATAAAAAAGGAGTAGAATACACGAGAGTGAAAAGATGCAAAGGAGAATGAGAAAATGAGTTTCCATTATAGAAAAGAAGTGATCTCTCCGGAAGTGCTTCAGGAATTGTACTCCCTGACACCGGAGCAGAAAGCACAAAAAGAAATTCGCGATGCACAAATCCGCGCAATTATTACAGGTGAATCGGACAAATTTTTGTTGATTATCGGGCCATGTTCTGCTGACCATGAAGATTCTGTCTGTGAATATATTACCCGCCTTGCAAAAATGCAGGAAAAAGTAGAAGAAAAAATTCTGATTGTTCCACGAATTTATACAAACAAACCAAGAACTACCGGCGAGGGTTACAAAGGAATCGTTCACCAGCCTGATCCGGAAAAAGCACCTGACTTTATGGAGGGCTTGATTGCCATGAGAAAGATGCACCTTCGTGCGATTTCCGAAACCGGCCTTTTCTCTGCGGATGAAATGCTCTATCCGGAAAACTGGCCATACATCAGTGATATTTTGTCTTATGTAGCCGTTGGTGCCCGCTCTGTGGAAGACCAGCAGCACCGTATGACCGTCAGCGGCATGGATGTTCCGGCAGGTATGAAAAATCCAACCAGTGGTGATTTTTCCGTTATGTTAAATTCCTGTATTGCGGCCCAGTCCTCACATACTTTCCTGTATCGTGGACACGAGGTAACAACAGACGGAAATCCATTGGCACACACTATTCTTCGCGGTGCCGTAAACAAACATGGACAGAATATTCCAAACTATCACTATGAAGATTTGGAACGTCTGCATGAGAAATATTCACTTCTCAACCTGCACAACCCGGCATGTATTGTTGATGCCAACCATTCCAATTCCGGCAAAAAACACTATGAGCAGCCTAGAATCGTGGATGAAGTGCTGCACAGCCGTTTGGTAAATCCTGCTATCGCCGAATTAGTTAAGGGTGTTATGGTAGAAAGTTATCTGCTTCCGGGCAGCCAGAAAGTCAATGAGCACGAATACGGAAAATCCATCACAGACCCTTGTCTTGGATGGGATGAAACCGAGCGCTTAATTGATAAAATTGCAAGCCACTTATAAGATTTTCTTCATCAGCGGCAAATTCCATTTAACTTCAATCAGACAGGCAGTTAAAAAAGTAAAAATCATAAGAACAATTGTGATTTTTCCTAACTTTGGCTGCCTGTTTTCTGTTGTCGCATAAAACAAGAAAAGATATAACGGCGCCAGTAAAAAGACCTGTGGAATCAGACTGGCAAAGTAGACAATGATGCCAAATGCACTTTTGGCATATAAAAAAAAGACAAATAAAAAACCGTTTCTTATTCCGGTATAAACGACAAATATCTTCTGACTCACCGGTCCTGCCGGACTTATTGCTAAAAGCCATATTAAGGCAAAATACTTTCCATGATTCCACAAAGAACGAAACCATTCCGTGAAAAGCGCAGTTTCTTTTGTCCATGTCTTTGTATTATTTTCTAAAGTTGCCTGTAAAATTTCACGAAATGAATTTTGAAAACAGTAATAAAAAACAGCCCCACACAAAAAGCCGATTAGAAAACAGAGACTTATCTTTTGCAGAAATTCTCTATTTAACAATCGGCTGTGATTTGTTCGATGATGTTTATACATATGTCCACTCCTCTCAGGCAGTGCCTTTTACAAGGTATGTGGACAAAGCCTGTATTATTCCTGATTCTTATGTTTTAACATCTGATATGCCATAATACCGGCAATAGTTTTTCCATCTGTAATCCGGCCACCAAAAATCATCGCATTTAATTCTTCCAGCGAATAGCGTTCAATCTGAACAAATTCATTTTCATCCAAATGCTGCTTCGATGGAATTAACTTTTCCGTATAGTAAATCGCAATTTTTTCACTTGTATAGGCAGCAGCTGAGTGATAATCCACCAAATGATGAATCTCATCCGAACGATACCCGATTTCCTCTTCTAACTCTCTCGCTGCACAGACAAGAAAATCTTCCTCCAAAGAATCTCTTCCTCCTGCCGGGATTTCTAACAGCAAATCGTCAATTGCACCGCGGTACTGTCGTACTAAAATAATCTTTCCATCCTCATCTACCGGAATAATGGCGGAAGCCCCTTTGTGCTCCAACACATCCCAGTAAGCTGTATTGCCATTTGGCACTTTGAGTTCGTAAGTATAAAAATCCAGAATATGTCCATGATGTTCCAGTTTTTTACCCATAATTTGAAACTTTTCCATTATGATTCACCACCTGCCAATATTCCTTAATTTTTAAAACTATGAATTGGTGCCGGAATTCGGCCGGTTCTGGTTACAAAATCATCGCATCCAAACGGATTTACCGGCATAATCGGTGCATATCCTAAAAGTCCGCCAAATTCTGCCTGGTCACCAACATCTTTACCCTGTACCGGAATCAGACGAACAGCTGTCGTCTTCTGATTTACCATACCAATCGCCATCTCATCCGCAATGATACCGGCAATCGTTGTTTCCTTCGTATCTCCCGGAATTGCAATCATATCCAGACCAACGGAGCAGACACACGTCATTGCTTCGAGTTTTTCAAGTGTCAATGCACCCTCGGTTACAGCATCAATCATTCCCTGATCCTCGCTGACCGGAATGAAAGCACCACTTAAACCGCCGACATAAGATGATGCCATAACGCCGCCCTTTTTCACCTGGTCGTTAAGCATTGCAAGTGCTGCTGTTGTACCCGGTGCTCCGGCACGCTCTAATCCAAGGGATTCAAAAATCTCTGCAATACTGTCTCCAACTGCCGGTGTCGGTGCTAACGACAAATCAATAATACCAAATGGAACACCCAGACGTTTGGACGCTTCATGGGCTACTAACTGCCCAACACGTGTAATCTTAAATGCTGTCTTTTTAATTGTCTCACAAACGGTACTAAAATCTTTTCCTTTTACTTTATCCAGCGCCGTTTTTACAACACCGGGTCCGCTGACACCAACATTAATTACGGCATCCCCTTCTGTTACGCCATGGAATGCGCCCGCCATAAACGGATTATCATCCGGCGCATTACAAAAGACAACCAACTTAGCACAGCCGATGGAATCATTATCTTTTGTGAGTACCGCTGTCTCTTTCACAACTTTACCCATCAAAAGAATCGCATCCATATCAAGTCCTGTCTTTGTAGAACCGACATTTACTGAGCTACAGATATATTCTGTTGTTGCAAGTGCTTTTGGAATCGATAAAATCAGGTTTTTATCTGCCTGCGTCATCTTTTTCGATACCAGTGCCGTATAGCCGCCGATAAAGTTTACGCCTACTGTTTTTGCTGCACGGTCAAGTGTCTGTGCAATCTTAACAAAATCATCCGGTGTCTTGCACGCGGAGCCGCCAATCAAAGCAATTGGTGTAACGGAAATTCGTTTGTTTACAATCGGAATTCCAAATTCTTTGCCAATTTCTTCTCCGGTTGCAACCAGATCTTTTGCCATCGTCGTAATCTTTTTATATACGTTGTCACAAAGTTTATTCAAATCCGAATCAATACAATCCAAAAGGCTGATACCAAGAGTAATCGTACGCACATCCAGATTTTCTTTATCAATCATTTTATTTGTTTCAATGACTTCATTTATATTTATCATAGTTAAGCCTCCGTAATCTAATCCTTATAAGCGATGCATCTTGTCAAAAATCTCTTCCCTCTGTACACGGATTACGCAGCCGATTTCTTCGCCCAAATTTTCCAACTCTTCGGAAGCATCCACGAAGGATTTTGTAAGCTTTGCAAAGTCAACAATCATCATCATATTAAAATATCCATCTACAATTGTCTGAGAAATATCTAAAATATTGATGTCGTTTTCTGCTAAGTAAGTACATACTTTTGCAATAATGCCTACGCTGTCCTTTCCTACTACGGTAATTATTGTCTTTTTCATTTCTTCCTCCATTCTGAAATAGTTTTCTATTTCATAATTATTGTATCGTCAACAGTTTTGTCGGCGCCATACGGTCTGCCACTAACAACTCTGTATCCATCTTTTTCCAAACTGGGTTTTGTTCCAATTCATAACTTACGGTCTGATAGGCAAGTTCCGGAAAATTATTTTCCTTGCTCAAATGACCCAGTAAAATATGCTGCAAACCGGGATGCAGCACTTTTTCAATCAGTCTTGCCGAGGCATCGTTGCTCAAATGCCCCTTTTCACCGAGAATCCTCATTTTAAGTGAGTACGGATAACTGCCAACCTGCAACAGGTTAATATCATGGTTTGCCTCTAAAAGCAGGGAATCGCAGTCTTTCAAATGGTCTACGATTTCATTGGAAAAGCAGCCCATATCGGTTGCAACTCCGATTTTTTTCGATTCTGACTGCACCGTATAACAAACGGGATTTGCCGCATCGTGGGAAATTCTAACCGGCATAATCTCCATATCTTCAATCGAAACCGCCTTTTCCGGCACAACCGCATGGAACAAATCTTCGGAAACACCTTTCATATCACCTTTTTCCCATATTGCCTCAATCGTTTCCTTCGTAGCATAAACAGGAATCTGGTACTTGCGCAGTACCGGTCCTAAACCACAAATATGATCGGTATGCTCATGTGTAATAAAAATGGCATGAAGGTTTTCTATCGGAAAATTTTCCTCCATTAAGCCCTCCCGAATCCGTTTCATGCTAATCCCTGCATCAATTAAAATCCGGGCTTCTTCGCCACCGACATAAATACAATTGCCACTGCTTCCACTGGCAATACTATATAACTGCATGTGTTTCCACCTCAATTTATCTCATTTTATATTACATCTGAGAACTTATCTTCTCACTGTCAATTGTAATCCGGTCACGTCCATTCTTTTTGGAATGATACATCGCCCAGTCTGCTCTTGTCAATAGTTCTCCCGGATTAGCACAGGTCTGCGGATAACTTGCCACACCAACGCTGGCACGAACTGAAATATGTTTTCCTTCGTAAACAACTTCCTCACTCCGAATCTGATTATGAATGTCCTCAACGATATGATACGTTTCATCCAAATCTTTTTCAAAGAATGCTACAACAAATTCCTCACCGCCATAGCGTCCGGCAATACCGCCATGCTTGAGTGCTCCACGATTTAGTAACGAAGCCACATAACGAATCACTTCGTCACCGCACTGATGTCCATAGGTGTCATTCACCATTTTAAATTTATCAATATCAAAAAGTGCAAGTGAAACCGGCACTTTTTTCGTCATAGCTTCCGCCAAATACTTTCTTAATAGCTCCGTCAAGTGTCTGCGGTTATAAATTCTTGTCAAACCATCTCGGATTGCCATATCATTCATCTTCGCATAAAGACGTGCATTGGCAACACCAATACTAATCTGGCTGGCAATATTCTCATAGAACGCACGGCTGTCCATAAAGGTATTTTCTTTGTTCTTTCCAACAAACAGTGTGCCAAGTCTTTCTTCCTGATTCCGGATTGGCAGGCATACCACCGATGGAAGTTCCTGTTTACCCTCTAATTTAGTAAATAACTGCACAGAATCCGTAACATTATTTTGTATATAAGTCTGAGTCATGCGGAGAATCTCTGACATATCCGTATGTTCAATGGATTCAATCACCTTCTTTTTGAATTCATCTCCTAACACACAGGAAATGGCATACACCCGCCGCTGTTCTTCTTCCATTCCCGGAACATAAAGTTCATGATCCTGTTCCAAAACAATTACAACAACATCCAAATCCAATCGAACCTGCATCATATCAACAATTTTATCTAACATATCCTTTATCTCGATTGATGATATAATAATGGATGACAATTCATTCTGCACCGACATTTCATCATGCGAACGGTTAATCTTTTTATTTGCAAGCTGTAATTCGATTTTTTGAACTCCTAATTTTTCATTTACCCGGTTGATTTTTTCCTGCTGTTCTTTCATCTTATCATTGACTTTATTTAAATCTTCCAGTGCACGGTTCTGGCGGAAAATATCTTTTTCAAAAAAATCCCACATGTGAGACATCATTTCACTGACTACCACAATTAAAACAAGCACAACCGATACCGTCACAAGTTCACGGCTAGCAATTCCAACCGTAACACGGCTTAAGTTATCTTGTGCTAACACAACAAGCATAACAAAAGATATAATACCATACAGACAGATATAAGTCACGTAAATAATAACCCGATGAGCCTTTTTCCCAAGAGCAACACTGTAAAAAAGCTCAAAGAAATAAATCAGAAACAGTATCAGAAAAATAATCCCCTCTAATTTTGTCTCTGCCATATAATAATAAGCTAATCCAAGTGCCGGCCGCAAAAAGCAATACACTTTTTTCGTCTGAATTATCCGCTTGGAATGAACATATTTTTTCTGCATATGGTGATTATGTACTAATTCTGTCACAATACACAACAAAGCGTATACAAAAAGAATCACATACCGGATAGTTACTACCTGATTCCCTGCAAAATAAAAACTAATACAGTAAATCAAAAGCATAACATCCAAAAAAATGTGATAAAACGCAACTTGTTTTTGTTTCCAGAATTCTTTAATTTTTTCTTCCATGCCAAGCCTCCCTTAAGACTCCCAGAACAATTCAATCCTATCACCATCATGAACAGGCTCTGTGAAATCTTTGTCTTCACCATTAATTCGAGTTACTAAACGCGTTCCTCCCGCTTTTGTCATATCAAACGGATATACATCAAACACATCGACAAAAATCGGATTTTTCTTATGGGGCATTTCGACCACATCACCATTTATCGTAACAAATACAGGTCCCGTCACTTCTTCTACCGGTGTAGAAATCGTTTTCTCCTGCCGTAACTGCTTTGCACCCGGAATCACTTCTCCGTCCGCTCCTAATTTTGCCGTATCGAACGGGACATCGCTCATCCAATCCGGCATCGGTTTTAACGGTGCCAACAATGGATCATCATCCATCTGCTCCTGCATCGTTTCTTCTCTTGTTTTTTCCGGCTCTTCCGGCTTAATAACCGGTCTTTTTGTAATCACATCACCGTCAACAATTTTTGCTGATGCGCCAGCCTCTCTTCCATTCAAAAGAACCAAAGTTTCAACATCCATACCGGCAAACTCTAACAATCTCTTAACGGAATAATAATCATAGGTACAGATTTCGTCTCCGTTTTTGACTTCGTAAAACGAGGATACCACCTCACCATTTGCCTCAACTAACTTTGGACATAACAGTTTTCTTCCAAATAAAGTCACGGTAATTTCCGCATTGCACTCCGGAATCTCTTTGATTAACAATTTTCCAGTACTTCCCTTTGTGGAAGGCCGAATCTGTATCGTATCATTTTCCTCTACTTTATCATTCAAGCTGACTAGTGTGCCATTTTTCTTGATCTCAGCCACCTCGCCAACTCTTCCCTTCTTTTCCCGGGTTTCACCATTTACCGTATAATGAATACTGTCTCCGCGAATCGGGAACAAATTATCTTTGGAAAAACCATAGCTGACACAGGCATCTAACACCGATACCTTGCCATTATCATATAATTTCACACGCTGCTCATTTACCATTACATGGATAAAGTTATTTTTCTGCTCATAATAAGTCATGCAAATACCAAGCGGTGTCACTAATGTGGAATCTTTGCGGATTCCCTCCTGCTCAAACTGAACCTGTGAAAGTACCTCTGCACCACGTATTGCCACACGCTCATTTGGCAATCCCAGATAATGTGCGAGACTCTCGGTAAATCCCTCGTGCTTACCGCCTCCACCGACAACAAATACCGCACTAACACACTGACCGCCATTCAATTCCAAAATACGATCGGCAATGTTTTTGGTAATATTTTTCACAGCGTCTTCAGATATCTGTGCAATATCCTCTTTTGTTACCTGAATTTTGCTTCCAAATATGTCCTTAAAAGAAACACTCTTCTTACGCTCACAGGCTCTTTTTATGTACTCTGCAGTCTCAAAGTCTGTCAAATACTTCTTAGCAATCGCCTCTGTCACTTCATCGCCGGCAAGCGGAATCATGCCAAATGCAATAATACTTCCATCTTTTACAATCGAAATATCACTTGTTCCGGCTCCGACATCCACAAGCGCAATGTTCAAAAGGCGGAATTTTTCCGGAATTGCCATGTTAATCGCAGCAATTGGCTCAAGCGTCAGACTTGCCACATGCAATCCTGCAAGCTCAACAGCCGAATACAAGCCATCCACAACCTCTTCCGGCAAAAAAGTTGCAATCAACTCTACCTCGATGTAATTTGCCATATGCATCTCAATCATTTCCATCGGGTAGCCATTCAAATAATATTTTACAATCGAATAGCCGACACAGAAAAACTTCTTTCCACTGTCGGTCTGCTCTTTTCTTATTTCATCATAAGCCTGTTCCACACCCATCATATCTAGAGAACGAATATGGTCTTCCGTCACCTTTGTCTCTGAATTAAACTGATAGCGGGCTTTGACGCGCTTTGTCTTTAACACTCTTCCGGCAGCCGCAATGCTGACGTCCGATAAAGGTTCTCTCACACGCTTTTCCAAACGCTCTTTGACTTTATAAATCGTATCTGCCACGGTCGGTATATCGTGAATCTGTCCATCAATCACGGCACGCGTCGTATGCTCAATGGATTCCTGAGCAACCACAACAAAACGGTCTGTACCAATCCGGTAGCCAACCGTTCCCACAATGCTTCTCGTTCCGATATCCAATCCAAATACAAGCTTATTGTCTTCTGCGTTCATCATTTTCACCTTGTTCCCTCATCAAAGATTCTACATATCCATTATTCTATCACAAATTTGTCTTTCTGACTAGTAATTCTTCTATTCTTTCTTGCAGTTTTTGCAGGTTTCCATTATTCACAAGCAGTGCATCACATCGTTTTTCCCATTCTTTATCCGATAATTGCACTCTCATAATGGATTCTGTCTTTTCGCGGGAGTATCCTCTCGATTCCATAAGTCTCTGAATCCTTAGTTCTTTGTCTGTCACAACCGCCCAGATTATATCGCAGAGCGTGTCACATCCGGTTTCAAATAAAATTGCCGTTTCTAAGCAGACAACCGGCTCATCCTTCCATTCATCTAATTGTTTACAAATCTGTTCTTTCACAAAGGGATGTACAATGGCATTTAGCCGCTCTCTGCCGTTGTCATCCTGGTAAATTTTATCCGCAAGCAAAGGACGCAGAATCTGTCCATCCTCTCCTGTGATGTCAACACCAAATGTATCGCAAATCTTTTGATAAGGCTCCGTCCCCGGTTTCATTGCTTCATGACCGAGGGCATCCGCCTCTATAATCTTTGCCCCATATTTTTCTTCCAGTAGATTTAATACCGTTGATTTACCACAGCCTACGCCGCCAGTAATACCAATTACCATTTTCTTTCTCCTTGGTTTTATTTTGCCTCATACCAATTTATTCCCTGCTTCACCTCTGCAATCAAAGGCACTGCCAAATCGCAGGCATGAACCATTTCTGTTTCCAAAATCCGTTTTACTTCATCAATTTCATCCTTGTGTGTCTCAATCAAAAGTTCATCGTGAATCTGCAAAATCAGACGGGATTTGTAATTGCCTTCTTTTAATTTCTTGTGCACACGTATCATCGCAATTTTAATAATATCCGCCGCCGTTCCCTGTATCGGAGAATTCATCGCAATGCGTTCACCAAACTGGCGCTGCATAAAGTTTTTCGACGCAAATTCCGGAATTGGGCGGATTCTTCCAAACAAAGATGTCACATAGCCTTTTTGTTTGCCCTGCTCCACCAGTTCGTCCATAAACCGTTTCACATCCGGATACGTTTCAAAATAATCCTCAATATATTTTTCAGCCTGTTTTTTTGAAATATTCAAATCGCGCGACAAACCAAATCCACTGATTCCGTATACAATTCCAAAATTAACTGCTTTTGCATTCCGCCTTTGCAGTTCTGTCACCTCTTCATAAGGCGTATGAAAGACAAGTGCTGCCGTCGTTCGATGAATATCAGCATTTTCCCGGTAAGCTTCAATCAAAGTTTCATCCTCTGACATATGTGCCAGCACTCTTAATTCAATCTGTGAGTAATCGGCATCCAAGAAAACGTATCCGTCCTGTGGGACAAAAACTTTTCGGATTTGTCTGCCAAGTTCCATACGAATCGGAATGTTTTGCAAATTCGGCTCAGTACTGCTCAAACGTCCGGTTGCCGTCACATTCTGATTAAATGTTGTGTGGATTCTGCCATCCTTTTCATCGATATCGCTCTCCAGTCCATCTGCATAGGTAGATTTTAACTTCGTGAGCTGGCGGTACTCCAGAATCATCTCCACAATCGGATCCTCAAAACGGAGTTTTTCAAGAACTTCTGCTGAAGTGGAATATCCTGTTTTTGTTTTCTTTCCATAAGGCATATGCATTTTTTCAAACAAAATTACACCTAACTGTTTCGGTGAATTGATGTTAAATGATTCCCCGGCACGCTCATAAATATCCGCTTCCAGTTCAGAAATGCGCTCACCAAGTTTTGCACCATATTCATGCAATGCCTCTTTTTCCACTAAAATTCCCACCTTTTCCATGTCATAAAGGGTAAATAAGAGCGGCATTTCAATCTGTTCAAACAATGACTGCATTTTTTGTTTTTTCAATTCTTTGGAAAGATTCGGATATGCAAGCGCATTTACCAGTGCACAGTAGCTAAAGTAACGTACTGCCTCGTCTTCTTTCTCTAAAAAGGCAGTTTCTTCCGGCTGTTTACCAAAAAACTGTTCATACGGGTGCATCAAAACAGACGCATAGTTTTCTGCAATCTCTTCTTCTCCAAACTTTTTCTGAACTGGGCTTAGCAGATACGCAGCCAGATTCGTATCATAAGAGTTTTCCGGTTTTGCATCCGGTAAGAAATCTAACTGGCTCTTTAAATCATTGGCAACCAATATATGTGTTTTCAAAAGATTACTGATTTCACTTGTAATATCGTATTCGGACAAATCATCGCCCACTTTGCAAAAAGCAATCTTTTCTTTGGAAAAAGCAACCGCCATACCTAAAAGTCTTCCATCTGCCTCCGTCATAAATAACGTCATCTGTCCGCTGGCACTCGTTGTTACTGCAGCATCCTTTCGAAAAACGGCCTTGACCGCTACCGGCTCTTTCTTTTCAATTGTCTTCACAAAAGAGAGCCAGTCTTTTTTTGTCTCAATTACCTGAAAATATTTTTCCAGTTTTTTATCTCTGCCGGTATCCTCCGAAAATCGCTTTAAAATGGATTTCAAATCCAAAGACTGAATCATCTGGTATGCTTTTTCGTTAAACATATCCTCAAACGTACACTCTGAAAGCACCACTCCCAATTTGCAGTTTGTCCTTATAGTCGCTAAATCTTTACTCATTTTTGCCATGTCCACATGGTTCTTCAACGCCTCTTTCGCACGATTTGGTGTTACTTCTTCTACATGCTCAATCGCATTTTCAACCGTACCAAACATCGTCAGAATTTTAACTGCTGTCTTCTCACCAATTCCCGGAACACCCGGGATATTATCTGAAGCATCTCCCATCAGCCCTTTGAGATCAATAATCTGAGATGGTGTAACACTGTATTTTTCAATTACCTGCGCTGTATGATAGTCTTCGACAACCGTCTTTCCACGACTCGTTTTTGGAATGCGGACCAAAATAGTATCCGTCGCTAACTGCAGCAAATCGCGGTCACCGGATACAATCGAAACAAGATATCCTTCCTGCTCCGCTTTTTTCGCCATCGTTCCTAAAATGTCATCCGCCTCAATGCCTTCTTCCGCATAAATACGGATATTCATCACTTGAAGAAGATTTCGGATTACCGGCACCTGTTCACTCAATTCAGCCGGCATCGGTTTTCTTTTCCCTTTGTATTCTTCGTACATTTTATGGCGGAAAGTCGGTGCTTTTTCATCAAACGCTACTAACAAATGCGATGGCTCTTCTTCGTCCAATATTTTAAACAAAATATTTAAAAATCCGTAAATCGCATTTGTATGCAAGCCCTCGCGGTTTGTCAAATCCGGCACGCCATAAAAGGCACGGTTCAATATGCTGTTTCCATCAATCAGTACAAGTTTGTTTTCCAATTTTTTGACCTCTTTATTTTTTGATTTTTATTTTCCGTTTGCTTGTGTAACCACTCTCATAGCGTTTTCCTTTTTTGCTGTAATATGCTTTCACACGGATATAATACGTTCCTTTTTTCAGACCGCACGCTTCAAAACGGTTTCCGTTCAATATATATTTCTGTGTTTTTTTCGCAGCAAAGGAAGATGCCGTCGAAACTTCCATCTGGTACCCATGTACCATTTTCCCACTCGAATAAGTAATCGCAAACGATTTCTTGTTTTTCTTCAATTTCTGAATTTTCGGTGTCTGCGGCACAATTTTAAAGGAAATGGTTTTCTTTCCGGTAAAATTGCCCATGCCCTGTATAACAACCGATGCTTTTCCGATTTGAAGATTATTCCGGTACACCAATGTATAGTCTCTATTTTTCTCTAATTTTACTTTCCCCACCTTCAACGTCACATTTGGTTTCACCCATCTTCCGGTATAACTCTTTGTCTTTTTATAATGACAAGTTACCGAGCGAACCGAACGTTTCACAATGGTATAAGAAACTTTTTTTGTTCCCTTGTAATTACCGATTCCCTTAATCGTAATTGTTGCTTTTCCTAAATTTTTATTATTCTGATAAGATGCCTTGTAATCTTTTCCGGAATCAAGCACCTCTTTTCCATCCTTAACCGTTTCGTTTCCTTTGATTGCCTTACCTTCATAAGCATATTTCTTTTTCAAACGAATCATTTCCTTTGTCAGAGCTTTTTTCTTAACCGGAACTTTCACACGGATAATCACCGTACGGTACATTGCTGTATTTTCCGGCACATATTTCGCACGATAACCGGAATTTCCATAAACCGGCACAATCGTACTATCTACCCAGCTAAATCTCTCCGGCAGACGAATTGAAGAAAGTTTTTTCTTGTTTGAATATACAAAACTTCCAAGTGTCACTTTCGGAATCTCCGGAATTAGTTTTGGCACATAGGTCGTTGTCTGTCCTGCCAGATAACCAGAATATTTCTTTGCTTTCACCTGGCAAATTAAACGATATCCGATATCTTCTTTTGTCACTTTGTAGGTAAGCCCGGTTGCTCCTTTAATTGCTGCCGCTCCGTCAATGGTCGTGACATCATCATCTTCTTTTGCATTTGTCGCAAATTTGTGGATGGCATCCAACTCATATGTGCCATCGTCATCGCTGTCATCTTCTTCGTCATCATCCTCATCATCATCCGCTTCCAAATCGTCTTCTTCGGCTCCGCCTGTCTCATCTAACACGGACTCAAAACTCTCTGCATCCTCTGCTTTTTTTACACGATACCACTGATAAGACAATTCACCCGGATCCACTGAATCCAGTGATGGTTTTGCGGTAAGCGTCTCATCAATTGCCGGTGTTCCGGTTATTTCCACACTTCCGGCAATTGCCATTTTGTCAGTCGTAAAGACCGCACTTTTTGCCACTGCCGATTCATTTCCTGCATCATCTGTCATAAAAGAATAAATTACATATTCCGTTTCCGCTGCAAGTCCATTAAATGAAAAATTAGAAGCTTTTGCACCATCTACTCTTCCATAACCAACAATCCCATAATGAGAAGTCACACGCGACAATATAAATTTCGTTGTCATGCCACCGCTTTCTTTCTCTGCCTCTTCGCCTAACGCCTTTGGCAGTACCACATAATAAAATTTACCCGGTTCATTTCCGGTAATCAATCCGGAAGAAGTCGTATCGGTATCACTGTCAAAACCGGAAACCGATGTAATCTGTGGTGCTGTAAAATCAGCTACAATTGTAATCGTTTTCTTTGTCGTATCAATCGCATTCTTTGTCGCATCTGCCTGTTTCGATGCTAAATAATAAGCAATCTCATTTTTTCCTTCTGTCAACGTCACAGACATCGTATCTGCCCAATTTGCATCCACTGAAGCCTGACTGCTGATTCGATAGCCTGCCGGTGCTTCTATCTCAACCTTATCGTCTGTCAATCCTGTCCTGTCTGCAATATTAATTGTACCTTTTTCCGTCTTTGCCACCGCATTCGTATGATAAGCACGAATTTCATAAGCCGGAGCATTTTTTGCCAGCTGATAAGAAATTTTCTGTTTCTCATCACTGCTCCTTTCATCCTTTAACACAAACTGCTGTTTTCCGGCAGTTTCCGATGAAATCGTAAGTGTAACTCCATCCGGCAAATCCTTTTCATCGGATACTGCGTAATGCACATCTCTGATAAAGGTACGCTTCTGTCCATAATACTTCCACAAGCCGGAAAATGGTGTTACCGTAACAATTTCTTTTGGTTCAGCCGTAGGCTCTATCGTAGCTGCCCCTCCGGTCACACTTCCACCTGAAGTCACATTTGCATTAAATAATACAATTTCTCTGTTTTTTTGTTCCTTCGCCTGCGTATTCACCGGGGTCATCCCCATAAATAATGCACATGCTAAAATCCATGCTAATCCTTTTTTTAACTTACGTTTTCTCATAAGTTCTCCCTTCTAATATAACTTAATTCATGATAAATTATATTTTACACGTAAATGTGTTGAAACACAATATAAAAAGAAAAGTTTGTGGGAATTGTTTGGGTTCCGTAATTTCGTAGAATAGCTTTGCGTCTCGTGGGCACTCTCGTTTAACAAACGCGTAAGGGTATGGTCTTGCAAAACACGCAAGCCTCATACCCACGTGTTTGTACCCACGAGTCACAAAGCTTTTCTACGGAATTACTGGAATCCCAAATAAATTGTCATCAAACATTTCCCCCAGTTCACAAACATAATCGAACTTACTAACTTTTTTTCTAAAAAAAGTATTGACACATTAAAAAAAGGATGGTATAGTAAATATCGTTGTGAGCGGATGTGGCGGAATTGGCAGACGCACAAGACTCAAAATCTTGCGGTGGTGACATCGTGCGGGTTCAAGTCCCGCCATCCGCACTCACTAAAAAGCACTAAAAACTACGAAAAACGTTGTTTCTAGTGCTTTTTTATTTAACGAATTAGATTCTAAAATAATTTGCTTGTAGCAAATATTTAATGACAATTTATTAGGATTCCAGTAATTTAGAAAAAAGACATTGTGACTCGTGGGTTTGAGTACGTCGGTATGTGGCACTGGTAATTTCAGTGCCCATACCGCTACGCACTCAATGAGCGGGAGCGCCCACGAGACGCAAAGTCTTTTTTCTAAATTACGGAGCCCAAAAAATTAGTCATATTTTTTACTGTTACATTTTGGGTATTTCGATGCATTAAAATGATGTGTTTTTTTCATCACCGAACTCGATTTCAAAAAGTATGTATAATACGGTTTTTTGTTGGTGTTTGTGCCATTGATAATCGGGTCGTCAAAGGTCACATCAATATGATACCACTTACCGGAAAGTTTCACCATATTCCATGCATGGCCGACGCTACCGCTTGAACCGGTTACAAAGCGGCACGGAATTTTAAGTTTACGCATCACCATCTGAAAGGCATGCGAATAACCATCACACACTGCCACTTTTTTCAGCAGTGCTCCCTTTGCTGTGTGGGATACACTCGGTACATATCCGCGTTTGAGACTGTAATAATCATATTTTACATTTCGAATCATCCAATTATGTACTGCCTGTACTTTTTGATAATTCGTCATATCTTTTTTAATAACCGATTTAATAATCTGGTTTACCCGTTTTCCAACTGCTTTTCCGTATACCGTTACTTTGTACTGATATTTTTTACCGCTGGAAGATGCCTGAATTGTCGTGGTGCCTTTCTTTTTTGCACGGATTTTACCGCTTTTTGTAACAGATACCACACTCTTTTTCTTACTCTTATACGTTACTGTATTAATGCAGTTAAGCAAAGGAATCGTGTCAGTATCTCCCGCAAGAAGGTAAATATGGGAAGATACAAATTTAATTTTGTTTGTTGTCGTAACGGCAATTCCTTTTTTCTCGGCATACGAATACGCCTTACTTAATTTTGGTGCTGCAAAATTTAAGATTTTTCCACAGTCATAAAGGATATTGTCTGTCAATGTAACAGTTTCTTTTGGAAAAGAAATCACACGAAGCGATGAACATTTGGCAAAAGCATACTTTTCAACTGTCGTTACACTTGACGGAAGAATAATTTTCTTCACCTTTGAATTGTTATAAAAGGCAAGCGAAGAAACCACCGTTACCGTATTTGGTACGGTTACGGTCGTATCGCTTCCCCGATAAGAAATCAATCTGCCATTTTCAATCAAAAAATCCGAATTGTCGTAGGTACTGTCGCTGTTTTCTGTCGTTACCTCTCCAGACACAACGGAAAAGGATGCCGGCATGCGCTCTCCTAAGATTTCTCTTAAAATCGAAACCAGCACATCGGTATCTGACTGGCTTCCGTAAATTCTCGCATACTCGTCCTTTGTCACCTCATAGCGGGCGTCATCCAGATAAACATAATAATGCGTCACCTCTGCCGCCCTGCTGTTTTTACAAAATACAGGCAAAAGCATACCGCATAAAATTAATAAAACAACAATTCCTCCGATTCTTCGGATTTTCTGATTTGTATTCATTCTAACCTCTTTTCCAATGCCTCCACAACAATTTCAAGGACTTTAATCCTTGCGTATAACTTGGAATTTGCCTCAATAATATGCCATGGGGCTTCTGTCGTCGATGTGCGTAACATCATCTCATCGACTGCTTTTTCGTAGTCATCCCATTTGTCACGGTTGCGCCAGTCTTCATCTGTAATTTTCCACTGTTTTTCCGGCGTTTCCATTCGCTGCTTAAAGCGTTTTTCCTGCTCATCTTTGTCGATGTGCATCCAGAATTTCAAAACAATTGTACCGGATTTTACCAAATGGGCTTCCATATCATTAATTTCCTGATAAGCACGTTTCCATTCTTCCTCCGTGGCAAAACCTTCCACACGCTCAACTAACACTCTCCCATACCAGGTGCGGTCAAAAATTGCCATGTGTCCGTCCTTTGGAAAATGATTCCAGAACCGCCACAAATAATGATGTGCTTTTTCAATATCATTTGGCGAAGCAATTGGCACCACTTCATAACCACGCGCATCCATACACTGGGTAATGCGCTTAATGGCACCGCCTTTTCCACCGGCATCCCAGCCTTCGAATGCTAGCACCACAGGCACACGCTGCAAATACATCTGATTGTGAAGTTTCTCCATCCGCTTTTGCAAATCTTTTTTCTTTTTCTTATATTCCTCAGGCGTCAAAGAGAGCGTCAAATCCACACCTTTTAACACACTGTTTTGCAGATATGCATCTGTATCCTCACTTTTAGAATCCGTTTCCGGATTTCCTTTTTTCTGATTCTTCTCGACCGCCTGCTCCAGCCGGTTTACAATTGTCGTTAAAATTTTATCTACTGCAAATTTTTTGTCCATTGCCTCGACAATTGTCCACGGCGCATTTGCCGTATCGGTCTGTACCAGCATAGTATCAAATTGTGAGAAATATTTGTCATAATTCTCATTATTTTTCCAGTCTTTTTCTTTGACACGCCAGCTCGTGTCCTCACTGCCTGCCAAATGGTTTAACCGTTTTTTCTGCTCCTTTTTTGTAATAGCAAGAAAAAACTTAATCAAAACAACTCCATCGTCGGTAAACTGCTTTTCGTACCGACAGATTTCGTCCGCCTGTAAAATATCCGGGAACCCCTGATACCAGCTGTGATCAAAAATATGAATTCTTCCTTTTGCCGGCATTTTCGTCGCATAACGCCATAAATATGGATGCCTTTTATCCTCTTTCGTTTCCTTTTCCATCGTAAAAACCTGAAAACCTCTTGGGTCAAGAGGACGAATCATCCGTCCAATCATTGTTCCTTTTCCGGACGCAGAAAACCCCTCAAACACAATAACAATCGGAATCCCCATACTCCGGCACTGCCGCTGCAGTTCTCCCATACGAATTTCTAAATGTGCCAGTCTCTCATCATAGTCTTTGCGAACTTCTTTTCGCTCCATCATTACCTTATCAAGCATAAGTAACACCCCTTTTCACTATCTTCTTGGTCTGCCCCACATCTGATTTTTACGGAGTAATTGGTACTTAGCATACGCATGTTCCAAAATTTTGCGTTCATTGGCAAACTTCAGCAAATGATATGCCTCATGGTATTTATAATACCCCGAATCCTGAAAATATTCCTCCCTTTGTGGTTTTGAATAGAAACTATCCGACTGCATTAAAAACCAATGAACATCTTTGGATACCGTCCCCTCCGGCACTTCAAATGTGTAGTGGCTTCGGTCAACATAATCAACAATCCGGCACAGCGCACTTGCCTCCTCCTTTACTTCACGTAATGCCGTCTCCGGAAAACTTTCTCCCTGCTCAACTGTTCCTTTCGGAAGAACCCAGCCTTCATATTTGTGTTTCACATTTTTATACAACAATAATATCTTACCCCGGAAAATTACTACTCCGCCACAGCTTGTTGCTTCTATCATTGCAATCCCTCCTGCGTGGAAATCACGTTCCTCTGTACACGTGTTTTTTTCTTAGTATACCCCATTCTACCAATAAGCGTCAAACACCTTTTTAGCAATCGGAACAGCATAGGCACTTCCGGTTCCCGCAGCCTCTACAACTACGCTGACGCAAAGCTTTTTACCATTTTTTTCCGCGTAGCCGACAAACCACGCATGAGAATCCGTCGAACCGTTTTGGAACTCCGCAGAACCCGTCTTTCCACCTGCCTTATATGGCGTTCCATAGTATAAAGACGTCGCCGTTCCACCTTTTACGGTTCCCCTCATTAATTTCTTTAATTGTTTTGCCTCTTTTTCTGACATTTTCTTCCCGAGTGATTTCGGTGTATTTTCAGAAACCGTATTTCCGTTTGCATCCTCAATCCGGTCAACCACATATGGCTGCATCAATTCACCGCCATTGACTGATGCACAGACAAGTAAAATATTTTGCAGCGGCGTAACCAGTGTCTGTCCCTGTCCGATTGACGCCTGTCTTACATCGCCCTGCGCCGTCTTGTTATCAATCGTAAAACGGGACGATTTCTGCTCCATTTTTTCAAGCGGAATGCTTTTATTGTAATAAAAGGATTCACATAACTTGCGCCACGAATTCCGGTTCAAACCATCTCCGATGGAGCAAAATGCTGCATTACAAGATTCGGCAAATGCCTTTTCCAAATCCACTTTTCCGTGCACTTCACCACCATAGCACTTAATCTGTTCACTTCCTGTTCCAATTTTTCCGGTACAGGTATAATGAAATTTTGAATAATTATCCTGTTCTCTCATAAATTCAAACGCTGTATACAATTTAAAAGTAGAACCCGGCGGGTACAACCCTTGTGTTGCCCGATTATAAAGCGCCGACTGCTCCCCAGAATCCGATGTCAGTTTGTTCCATTTGGCGTCCGTCAATTGATTGGGGTCGTATGATGGTTTACTCACCATCGCCAGTATTTTCCCGGTTTCCGGGTCCATCACAACAACCGCTCCACGCTTTGAACCAAGTGCATTACTCGCCGCTTTGGAAAGCCCGACATTCAATGTGGTAACTACATTGTTTCCCGGATTTTTTTTACCCTTTAATTCATTAATCGTACTAAGAAACGGATTCAGTCCGGAGGTCAGCATCGTATAACTTTCTGATGCCTCCAACCCGGTTTTCCCGTGCGAAGAACGTCCGACAACATGCGCAAACAAGCTGCCATACGGATACTTTCTCGTTTCGTTTCCTGAAGAATCCGTAACTGTCTTTGCCAGCACTTTTCCTTTGTCCGATAAAATTTTACCTTTCGTCACACGCTTGGCTAAAAGTTCCTGACGTTTATTTGCCGAATTGTTTAACACCTGATCTGAATCATGAATGATAAAATAAACCATATATCCGGCAAGAATAAAAAAGATTGTCATCACAAGATAGGTCACAACCGCCATTTCCCGGTTCTGGCGTTTACTGCCTTTTTCCGGATTTTCGATTAATTGCTGCTTGTTCTTCATTTGTCGTGACCTCCTCTCTTCGGTTTCTCACATACATTCCCTGAATAATACTAAAAATCACAATCGTCGTTATAATGGAACTGCCGCCGTAACTGATTAACGGCAGCGTCACACCGGTTGACGGAATAAATTTGGTTACTCCACCGATACTCAAAAACACCTGAAAAATCAAAACCACACTCAATCCGAATGCACACAATTTATAAAAATTCTTTTTCATTTTTAAAGCGATATTGACAAACATAATAAAGGAACTAATGTAAATCAAAATCAAAAAGATACAGAAAATGACCCCCATTTCCTCTGCAATCGCAGAAAAAATAAAATCACTTTCCACAACCGGCACACTCTTTGGCATGCCCTGTCCAAGTCCCATGCCAAACAATCCTCCGGTTCCGATTGCAAACAAACTCTGGCAAATCTGATAGCCGCCCTGATTCATGTTCGACCAAGGGTCCTGCCACGCCGCCACACGCACACGCACATGTGCAAATAACTGATACGCCACAACGGATGCCGCCGTCCCTGCAAAAAAACCTGCCGCAAGATAGCGCAATTTCATCGTTGCCACATACAGCATCATAAGATATGTTACAAAATAAATCAGTGCTGCACCCAAATCCTTCTCTAACACAAGGATTCCCACATGTACTGCCGCCGCAATACTGATCACGGCAACACTCTTAAAATCTGTCCGCTTTGCCAAAAGAGAAGCGATGAAAAACACATAAATAATTTTTACAAATTCAGACGGCTGCAATTCAAATCCGCCAATCGAAATCCAGTTTCTTGCGCCGTATTTTTCCACACCGATTACAAACACCAAAAGTAACAGCAGGACACCGGCAAGCGCATACTGCCAGCCGATTTTTTCCCAAATCGTAAACCGCTCAATAAACAACGGCACTAAAAGACACACTCCCAAAGCAAGCGATGCCATCACAAGCTGTCTGATTGCATAGTCATAGGAAAGTCTGCCAAGCATAATAAATCCAATCATCATGCAAATCATCATGTTATTCCAGATTAGTTTTGACATTCCCTTGTAAAACACCTGATAGATTTTCGTAAAAAACAGAAAAAAGAATAACTCAAGTGCCCACAAAACCACATATTTAATTTCTTTTTCTTCTACTAAAATAACTGCACTGCAAACCAAATGAAGCATCACGATAAGCACACGCTGTGCCCGGAATACTCCCTCATTATTTCCTGCCGCCCGTCCGATAAACGCGCGGTAACTGTAGAAGGTATACAGAGCAAATAAAATAACGATTATATATCGTGAAAGTTCTGCTATAATAAGTTCCATGTTTTCAAAACCTTTCTCATTTCATCGGCTGTCTCCCATGTAAAATGGTGCCATGCCGGCTTATCAAATTCCGGCTTTTTCTCGCCGTTTTTTGTATATATCGTATTGTAGCAAAAATCACAATTATTTACCACATAGAATTTGTCCCCTTTGCCACCGGATACTAAAATTCTCTCTTTTTTTCCATCGCACCTGTCAAGCGTCCGCTTTAAGCATCCCTTCGTCACCATTACTTCTTTGCGCCCATAGCCACGCTTAATTGCCTGGCAGATACCAAATTCTGCAAGCACTTCTTTTGCGCGCTCATTTTCATGGTAAAATGTTTCGGCAGCAATCCATGGGCAATCTTTAAATCTCTTTTTTGCCACAAGCAGCGCACGGTGGCTGTTAATCACAACCGCACCGACAAACAGCCTGTTTATCAATGTCCTCCACTTTTCTTCCACTCCCGCTTTCATAATCCGTGGGAATGAAAGAATTACCGGACGATTTTGAAGAAGTTTGATTACCTCATCCTCTTCTTTTGCAAATAAAGCTACCGGAAGTTCAATCCATACATCGTTTTCATCCGTCTCAACTGCTGTCCTTAACTGCTCCATCGTAGAAACTTTTAGAATGGAGGCATTTTGCCAGACAAACAGTTCTTTCTTTTTATGCGGTTTTTGCTCTCCCACACTCCGTCCGGACACCGCCTCTCTCTCAAAAGCTGCTAATGCCTCTCGTTTTAATTTGGCGATTTCTCCCATTGGCACAAAGGAATCCTCCTCTAAAGTAATGGAAAAGTCCGTGAGTCTATAATTCGTATTTCCCATTTTCCGAATGCGCTTTTCAATTTCGTCTTTTGTCACAGGACGATTCACGGCTCTTTGTAATGGTTCACCAAACACTGTAACTTCATGCGAAAGTCCCTGCAGTTTCAGAACAATCGGTTTGCCGATTTTCGCAGTCATTTTCCCTTTCAAAGAAATTTTGTCATCAATAGTTTCGATTTTTTCATCAATCCATGACAACAGTGCCGCATTTTTTGTACGATAAACTTTCTGTCCCTTAAATATCGTACTGCCCCTTTTTACATTGCACGTCACAACATCACCGGGTGCTGCTTCATTTTTTACCGTATACTCGTATGCTTTTGTATCATCTTCCAAGCGAAATTCTAAAATATCCTGATAATGCAGGGCTTCTTTTACACGGAATACCGCCTGTCCTTTGGACGCTTTCAAAACAGTACCAACACACGTACCAAAATGCCCGTTTTTTTTCGGATACATAATATTTTTCTTATCTGTCTCAAAAAGGTATCCGGCACAAAATCCGCCGCGGTTATAAATGTCTTTACTCCGCCTGATATCTTTCCACAGCCTGCTTTCTTTATTCTGAACCAATGCCTGAAAAGTTTCCTTCCCCTCACTCTCATAAACATCGACATAATGGCGGTATAGCGAGGACAAATACGCACTGTACTCCTTCTTTTTCATGCGCCCTTCAATTTTAAAAGAATCGATTCCGGCATCCACAAGTTCGGGAATATGCATAAGCGTACACATATCTTTTGTGCTGAATAAATGTCCGTTTCCATATGCACTCGTAAATGGAAGTCTGCACGGCTGCGCACACATTCCCCGGTTTCCGCTGCGGTCTCCAATTTCCTCACTCATCAAGCACTGCCCGGAATAACAATAGCAGAGCGCACCATGCACAAACACTTCTATTTCCAAATCGGTCTGTGCTCTCATCGCACGAATTTCCTCAATGGTACATTCTCTGGCAGGAACAAATCTTGTAACACCATAGTTTCTGTATAACTCTGCTTCATCTCCGGATAAAATCGTCATCTGCGTGCTGGCGTGCAAATCCATCTGTGGAAAATTTTCATGTAAAAAAGACAACACGCCTAAATCCTGTACGATACAGGCATCAAGTCCCGCCTCATACAACGGAGCAATCAATGGGAACAAATCATTTTCCAGCTCCCTGTCCGAGAGCAGCGTGTTGACCGTCAGATATATTTTTTTATCGTGCATATGCGCATACACAAGTGCCTCTTTCAGTTCATCGACACTCGGATTTTTAGCAAAAGCACGGGCACCAAAGCGGCTGGTTCCCACATAGACCGCATCTGCCCCCATTTGAAATGAAGCATATAAGCCATCCAGTGAGCCTGCCGGTGCAAGAATTTCTACATTACTCATTCGATTCCTTTCTCCCTCTATCTTGTAAAGAAGGACTGCATTTTCAGCAGTCCTTTTTCTATCTTTTTTGTTTCAATCTAGTTTCTAATTCAACCTGTTTTTTCTCTAATTTTTCAACTGAATCACGAAACTCATTGCGTTCTTTTTCAAGTTTCTTAATGGTATCCTGTAACTCAATAATCTCGTGCTTCATGTCTAACACCATTTTGTCTTTTAACTGAGTCTCGGTGCGGTATTCGCTTGCCTTTTTCTTCTCTTTGTAATAATCGTCGGCAATATTAATCGCAAGCAGGGTATTACGCAAATCCAAATCCAGTCTTGCATATCCCTCCTGTTTATGAAATTCTGCCAATTTACGATTAATGTAAGAGGCAATTTTCTGAATGTATTCCGGGCTTTCAAATCCACAAAGTGTATATTTTCTGCCATCAATTAAAACTTCTACATCATTTTTCTTTTTCATCTATGCACCTCACCTGCTCAATTTCCTAATAATTATACATAAAAAAACATTATTCGTCAAATGACAACCCCAAATGATGATATGTTTTTTCTGTCACAATACGTCCTCTAGGCGTCCTTGCTAAAAACCCATTCTGAATCAAAAACGGTTCATAGACATCTTCAATCGTCCCACTGTCCTCACCAATGCATGCAGCTAACGTATCCAGTCCAACCGGTCCTCCATGAAATGTCTCAATCAGCGCCAGTAAAAGGCTCCGATCGGTGTTATCCAGTCCATATTTATCCACTTCCAGCAAATCCAATGCAAAATTTGCCACCGAAAGTGTAATGTTTCCGTCGTATTTTACTTCGGCAAAATCGCGCACCCTCTTTAACAGGCGGTTAGCTAAACGTGGCGTTCCGCGTGAACGTCTTGCAATTTCTCTGGCTCCCTCCCTATCAATCGCCACATGGAAAACCTGCGCTGAACGAAGAACGATTTCGGTTAATTCATCTACCGTATAAAACTCCAAACGATGGACTACTCCAAAACGGTCACGAAGCGGTGCTGTCAGCATACCGGCGCGCGTTGTTGCACCCACAAGTGTAAACTTCGGCAAATCCAGACGGATACTTCTCGCCGAGGCTCCCTTTCCAATCACAATATCAATGACATAATCTTCCATCGCCGGATAGAGCACTTCCTCCACCTGTCTGTTAAGTCTGTGAATCTCATCCACAAACAGTAAATCACCATCCGAGAGATTATTTAAAATGGATGCCATTTCACCCGGTTTTTCAATTGCAGGTCCCGATGTAATCTTTAAATTTACATCCATCTCATTCGCAATAATTCCTGCCAATGTGGTTTTCCCTAATCCCGGCGGCCCATATAACAGTACATGGTCAAGCGATTCGTTTCTCTGCTTCGCCGCCTCAATATAAATCTTTAAATTTTCTTTTGCTTTACTCTGACCAATATAGTCTTTCAAAAATTTTGGCCGAAGACTATTTTCAATTTTATAATCTTCTTCCATCAGGTCAGTAGAAATCACTCGCTTTTCCATTACTTACTCTCATTCCTTTACAGATTTTTTAAGCTCAATTTCAAAATATCTTCCACAGACATTTCTTCCGTAACTTGAAGTTTGCGTACCGCACCGGCAGCCTCTGATGCGGAATAACCAAGGGCAACCAGCGCCTCAATCGCATCTTTCTTCGCATCTGCTCCGGCCGATACATTTTCTGTAGCAAAAGATTCTTCCACGCCGCCAAAGACATCTTCCAAATGACATTTATCCTTTAACTCAAGAATCAGTTTGCTCGCAGTTTTTGGTCCGATTCCCGGTGCTTTCGCAATCGTTTTTGCATCATCCGAAAGAATCGCAAGACGGAGCGCATCGGTGTCCATGGCAGTCAAAATACCAAGTGCCGCCTTCGGACCAATACCATTTACTGTAATCAGCAGTTTAAACATGTCCATACTGTCTTTCGTCAAAAAACCATAGAGCTGCAACGCATCTTCGCGCACATATGTATAGGTATAAATCTTAACTGTATTTCCTACCTGCGGCAATTCAGAAACAACCGAACCCGGCACTAAAATTTCAAATCCGATATTCTGATTTTCCACAACAATTTTGTCCTCACTCACGGAGTCCAAAATCCCTTTCACAAATGCTATCATAGTTCCTCCCTTATGCCGGATGCATTATACAAGTGCGTCAAACACATGTAAAATCGGCTGAATAATTTTCATCTTTAATGGTCTGTTTTTCCAGTCCTCATAGGTAATCTCAATACTTTGCGCAAATGTATTTATAAAATCGTTTTCCACCGCCTGCCTGAATTCTTCATCATAAATCCAGACACCATTCTCATAATGTAAGTAAAAGCTCCGGTAATCCATATTGATGGTTCCGACAATCGCACAATGTTCATTCATAACTACTTTGGAATGAATGAATCCCGGCTCATATTCGTAAATACGAATTCCATTTTTCAAAAGGATCCCATAGTTATATTCTGTCATGTATTTAATATGTTTTTTATCCGGAATATGAGGCGTGATAATCCGCACATCCACACCACGGCGCACGGCTTCCAAAAGCGTCTCAATCATCGCTTCTTCCAAAATCAGATACGGTGTCATTACATACATTTTTTCACCGGCATAATGTATCATCTGTTTATACATGCTGCCGACAAAAGAGCGGGTATCTAATGCCGGACCGTCACGCAGTACATGGCAGTACATATCCGACTGAATCGATGTTTTTTCTGCCCGGTACCGCTCATAATCAATCGCCTCATTTTTAGAGCAGACTGCCCACAGTTCGAGAAAAGTAACTACCATACTCCAGACAACATCACCTTTTAACCGTACTCCTTCATCTTTCCATATGCCAAAACGGTCTACTAAATTTGCATATTCATCCGCAATATTAAAACCGCCCGTATATGCCACCTCACCATCAATGACAAGAATTTTCTGGTGGTCACGGAAGTTCATAAACAACTTACTGGTATACTTATGAATCGGATTAAATACTTCTACTTCAAAGCCTTCTGCCCGCAGTTTCTGTGCAAAATCCGTACTTGTGCGAAGCAGTGCCCCGAAATCGTCATATAGAAATTTAACTTCAACTCCTTCTTCAATTTTACGTTTCAAAATATCATGCATCTTATCCCAAATTGCGCCTTCAGCCACAATAAAAAATTCAATAAAAACATATTTTTTTGCCCGCTCCAAATCAGCAAACAAATCTTCAAACGCATTTTCTCCCATATCATAATATCTTGCCTCATTATTTTTTGAAATCGGTGCACCATTAGCTTCCATATAACGCGACATACGGGATGAAACCGGATGTTTTTTCCGAAATTCATCAGACACTTCGGGATGCCATTCTAAGTGTCTGTCTACACTTTGAATCGTCGATTTTATACGACGATTTAATTTGTTTTTTTTGCCTACTTTTCCCCAAAGAGCAAACATAATATTTCCGGATACCGGAAGTAAAATTGTAATGCACAGCCATCCATATTTATAGGACATGCTGCGGCTGTCATTCGTAAGTGCCAGAATGGTGAACACACCAAACAACTCCATTACTAAATAAAATAATGAAGCATACTGGCGCAGTAAAAATGGCAGTACAATCAGAATTGCGAACTGAAACGCAACCAAAACCGCCACAATGCAAGCTCTCAAAAAGCCGCTCAAACTATTTTGAACTCGTCCTTTTAATCCCTGAAGATGTTTTAATGGACGTTTTTCTCTCTGTGCCTCCATATCATTCTCCATCCTTTTCCATCAAATTTCAAATAAATACAGTATACCACATACGGTGGTAATTCGCAAACATTGCAGGATGTTGTTTGTGTCACTTTTTTGTTTTCCGTAATTCCGTAGAAAAGCTTTGCGTCTCGTGGGCACTCCCGTTTGTTGAGTGCGTAGCGGTATGGGCACTGAAACTACCAGTGCCACATACCGACGTACTCAAAACCCACTCGTCACAAAGTTTTTCTACGGAATTACTGGAATCCAAAGGAATTGATAGCAAACATATGGCATAAACTAATTGTATAAAACTTGGTAATTGGGCTAAGTCATACTATAGCCGCCTCTTTTCATCCGCTAATATTTATCAAGCAGCTTTACAAACATTGCAAATCCTTTCATTTCTTGCTATGATAAGTTCAGATTTTTACGAACTACAGCAAAAAAACAAGAAGGGATTAACCATGGAACACACAGCAAAGTTACTTACTTCCTATGAAGAACAACTAAACAATGCAGCGTCTATCTTACCGGCTCCGGCAGAAAACATCTGCTTTTTTGATATTGAAACTACCGGACTTTCTGCTGCTGTTTCGTCTCTTTATCTGATTGGCACAATTACCTTTGAAAATAATAAGTGGGTTCTAAACCAGTGGTTTGCCGACGATTATGTGAGTGAAGTACGTCTTTTGCAGGCATTTTCTGAGTTTTCAGAAAAGTACGAATGGATTGCGCATTATAATGGTGCAACCTTTGACATCCCTTATTTGGAAAAGAAATACCGCACAAATCATATGCCGTCTCCGTTTGCCGGAAAGCAGACACTTGACCTTTACCGGGCAGTCAAACACATCAAAAAATATTTCCCGGTTCCCAATCAAAAATTGATTACAATGGAGCGTCTTGCCGGTTTTACCAGACATGAACTTTTAAGCGGAAAAGAATGTATCACACTTTACACGGAATTTATGCATGAGAAATTTTTTCATAATCCGGAATCCTTAGAAAAAAAGAACAGACTGCTCTTTCATAATGAAGATGATTTGATTGGTACCATTGTATGTGCACTTCTCCTTGCCTACACAACGTATAAACCGATATGCCCGAGTGTACAGACAACGGAACACAGCGTTCTATTTACCGACACCTTAGAGAAAAAAGTGCCGGCAAATCTTTCCTTTCAAAAAGGTGATATCTCCTTTTCTTTTGAAAGGAAATCCCTTTCTATCGAGGTGCCGCTTTGGGAAGGTACGCTGTACCACTTTTTTGCCGACTATAAAAATTATTATTATCTGCCAAAGGAAGATATGGCGGTACATAAAAGCGTTGGCTGTTTTGTCGAACCTGCCTACCGTCAGAAAGCAACTGCCGCTAACTGCTACATCAAAAAAGACGGCAGATTTCTTCCGCTACCGGCTGGCACCGACTGGGATTCTCCTGTTTTTTCGCTCACCCGAAAAGACAAGAAAGTTTTTATACCATGGGAAGAAAATACGGAACTAGCAACTGATTCCGTCTGCCGCCTCATTAATGGATTTATGCATATGCCAGAATAATACCGCCAATTCCTGCATAAACACTTGCAATCCCTCCCGTCTCAACAATGTGAATCTGACAATCCGGGAGTATCTTATTTAATTTTTTCTTTACTTCATATGCTCCTGCCTCCTGCCCACAGTGTGAAATTACAATATGCGAAATCTTTTTTTCTTTATTTTCATTTCCAATTGCACGCACCATCGCAGACAACGCACGTTTCATACCTCTCGCCTGACCGGTCTGGCAAATGGTTCCTTCATCGGTCGATGCCAAAATCGGACAGATATGAAAAGCGTCCGCAAGCTTTGCCTGAAGACCATTTAATCTTCCGCTTCGCTCTAACATCGTCAAATCATTTAGCACAAATTTCGTCATCATATCCCTGCGAAGTTTTTTTATCCGCTTACGAATTTCATCTTCGGAATACCCTTTATTTTCCCAACGCATCAATGCTCCTGCCAGTAATGTCTGCCCCGCGGATGCACTTTTGCTGTCAATAATATAAATTTTCTGCCCTTTTTTTCCTTTGTTCTCCTCCCGCCAAAGTTTTCTCGCCAGGCTCGCGCTGTTATAAGAACCGGAAAGAGCTGAAGAAACCGTTATCACATAAATACGGTCTGCATTTTTATCGAACCTCTGCAAATAAGCATCCGGTGCCGGACACGCCGATTTTGGCAGCACATCCGTCTCTAAAATTTCATCAAACAACTCCTGTTTATTGATATGTCCATCGTCCGGCCACTCTTTCTGCCCCACTCGGATTTGCAGAGGAATCATCCGCAGATGCTCATTATTTCTCATTCCTTCCGATAAATCGCCGCAGCTGTCCATTAAAATCTGGTAACTCAAAAAATCGTCTCCTTTGCTTTTTGAGTTAGGGTTGACAAGATAACGATATCCTATACAAATGCTGCAAAATTATTTTTTTACACTTAGTCTTTTAATTTTGCTCCACTTACTAAAAACCTTTTGCTTTGAATGGGATTTATTTTTATAATATCTCACTCGAATGTAATATATCTTTTTTCTCTTTACAGAAATAGCCACACTCTTCTTTTTTCCCCAGATACTTTTGCTTTTTTTCATCTTTTTATTCGTCGCATATTGAATCTGATAACCTTTAAATCCTCTTATAATCATCATTTTTAAATGAATCTTCACTTTCTTTTTGGCAGCGTTTTTACCAGACTTCCCGGTACTTGTTTTTACCGTATAAGTCGTTACAATTGATGGCGCAATACTTTTAATGCTATCTTCTTCATATCGATATGCTATTCTTTTCTGAATTTCACGATTGCTTCCAGGCACTGGTGCAGAAGCTGACCAATCCGAATATTTTGACCATTTATAGTATTTAAAAAGCTTTTTGTACTGTTGATAGGAACAGCGATACACCGGAATATTAGCCGCAACTCCTTCTCCATATCCAATCCACCAATAGGTATCATTACAATGTTGTGGTAAATCACCATAAAATGCACCTTTGGAATCCCATCCTAACGGTGAAGAAGTAAAAAAGGCATGGAAATTCCAAAACTTATCCGTATATACTCCGTTTACTGTCCGATTCTTCTGATTTCCATAATAGGTTCCATTTCTGCACCAGTGATAATAAATATAACCAATGTGGCTGGTACTTACTGTTGTCTTGTTTGTGGCTGTTTCCGAAGGGGCTACCGGTGCACGATTGTAATATTGATAAATGCCGCTCCTTGCCTCAAAACCACTCGGAAAAGAACTTACATAGTCGACTTGCCCACTTCCTGAAGCAACCCAGCTTCCTCCCGCCTGTGTCCATCCACCTAATGATGTACTGTAAGATGTTTGTGTGGATTTATCACGAAACCGATATTCTGTCCTTTTTTCCACTCCTTTCGCACCTTCTGGCGGCTGTTCTGCACTCCACGATGTCATCACAGCTTTTGATTCACTCTGCAAAAACAGTATTGTCATCATAAACAATGCAACTGTTAAAAATAAATATCCCTTTTTCTTCATAAAATGTTACCTCCTCCATTTTTTTAACAATTTTGTATACCTCTTTTTCATTGCTTGTGGTACAACAATCTTACATTTCTTAGGAAATTTGTTCTTTCCTATTTTGGTAATTGTTCGGCTTTTAATCGTTAATTGCTTTAATTTCTTACATCTTGTAAATACATTTTTGCCAATCTGCGTTATTGTAAATTTATAATCATATTTTTTAACCTCTTTCGGTATTGTTATCTTTTTGGTCTTTTTGTTTTTCACACTTATCAAACTCAGCTTGCCCTTCTTTCCTGTCAGCTTTGTGATTTTATAGTTGATACCTTTATCATTAAATATCATTCCCATTTTAACCGTTGACCTTGCCAATGTATTATTAGCGGTTTTATCCGGAAGTGCTGATGCAATCGTTTCTTTCCGTGAGTTTTGAGTTGCTTTTGCAGTTGGATTCGGTGTTACCGTTGGTGTAATTGTTGTTTTCGACGTCACATCTGCTGTTGGGGTGATTTCTGGCACAATTGCCGACGTTTGCGTCGGGGCTGGCGTTGAGGTTGGCTTTAGGATTGGCGTTGGAGTTGGGGTTGACGTTACTTCCGGTGTTGTTTCTATCCCATCTGAAGACACAGTTCCAGCCAATTCTAATTCCCCCAATGCCGACGATATTGATATATGCATAACCGGACGAACACCAATATCTTCGTTTGCAACACTTAAGCCACTATAAGATCTGTCACCAAATACATATCCGGGGCCATCAACAATTGCAGCTTGTTGGTGATTTGCTCCTGGTGTGCGAATCCACCATACTCCATATTGAGACACATTGGATTGGTTTATATAACAGTTCATTGTATATACTGTGTTTTTTGCCTTTCTGGTAACACTCCTCGAATTATAGTCCACAAATCCATAATTTGTATTAGTTACCTCTTTTATTGATGGAATATAAATTTTGTCTTTTGTTGTATTTCCACCTGATGTTCCATACACCTCATTCTTGTCATTTACTACGGTCGTAACCTTTATCACATTTTGCTCTTCCGTTGAAAATGCCTTTCGGTAAAAATTACTGTATAACCATGTTCGCAAAGTACAAGTTTCCCATGTAACATCAACTTCATTATTATTATATTTTTGACAATCCAAATTTTTATCCGACATAAGGAACACATCATCCCCATCAACCTGCAGCACACGCCACTTAATTGGCTCCTTTGCATCATTTTGGTCTGCTACTCCATCCCCATTTGTGTCATTTTGCCAATAGGTTCCAAAGTATACGCAATCCCAGGTCGACACACCATTTACCATCGTTGGATTATGTAAATTTAAAGTTGCTGCCTTTGCAGATTCATTTGTAACATTTATTGTCAAATAAACACTTTGCAACACCAGTGCCATTATCAATATTTTTGCACATGTTTTCTTCATAACACTCACTCCTTTATGGCAATACTAAATTTGTCTAATCTAATACTACATAGTCATCGCTTCCGATCACCTGAAAATCACTTTTCTTTTTTGATTTCTTACTCTTTTTAGAAGAGCTGCTCGAACTTGTTGTATATCGCTGTGGTCGTACCGTCGGACGAGGTGTTGCCTGAGGTTTCGGCGTCGGTTTCGGTCCTCGGCTTACAACAAGATGAACGGTTGTTTTTTTCTTGACTTTTGTTCCTGCCTTTTTACTCTGCGAAATTACTTTTCCACTTGAGTAGGAACTGCTGTATTTTGTTTTTGTCTTATACTTTAACCCACTTTTTTTCAATTTTGCTTTCGCCGCAGATAAACTTTTTCCTTTCACATTTGGTATAGTCATTAACTGCTGACCTTTGCTAACGACAAATGTTACTTCTATAAATTCATCTGTGTTTACCATACTTCCCGCTTCTGGTGCTTGGCTGACAATAACTCCAGCCGGAACACTATCACTATAAACTTCTGATGTTTTGATATTTACATTCTTCGACAAATTCCATACTTGCTGTGTTGCAGTATCCACTTTTTGATTCACGCAATTTGGCAGAGGCATTTTTTTTATTTCCGGTGTTGCCGTAATCTCAGCCGTTGGAGAAGGAGAAGCTGTCGGTGTCTTAATTGCTTTCTCTTGTGAGACAACATCTGTTGATTTCTCTGCTCTGTTACCGGATCGTACCGCCGCAAAAACTCCAATACCCCCCAGAACAAAAACGCAAATAACCGCAATCACTGCCATTACCTTTTTCTTACTATTAAACTTTAATGTTGTATTTCTCCCCCCGATTACTTTCTCCATTTTCTCCGCATCATCCATTAAAACGGTTTTATTATTATCTTCCATTAATACTGTACTGTTTTCATCTAAAACTGTTTCACCAACAGAACTTACATCTCCCGTAGACACCCTATCTTTTTTAGGAATGACACGTTTTTCTTCTTCTCCATAAATATCATAGATTAAATCGCTCATCGATTGATAACGGTCTCTTGCAAAAACACATAGCCCCTTATCAATTGCAGATGCAATTTTCTTATCAAGTTTAACATCATCATATGTTTTTAACGATTTATATTCATCGTTCGCAAGACGCTCCATTGCCTCCGGTGGAATCTTTCCTGTCAGCATATAATACATAGTGGCACACAAGGCGTAAATATCTGTCCATGCCCCCTGATGACCTTTTGATCGATATTGTTCTTCAGGAGAAAAACCACGTTTCAACATAATCGTAAGACTCTTCTCGTCATCTTCCTGGGCCACACGGGCAGAACCAAAATCAATTAATTTAACCTGTCCATCCCGACGAATCATAATGTTATCCGGACTGACATCGCGATGAATTAATCCGGTCCGGTGCATCTGCTCCAATGCCTTCATAATTGGTTTCATCACTTTTAATACATCTTCCGGTGACATCTTTCCATTTTGTTCCAAGTATTTTTTTAGCGTGTCACCATCTACATATTCCATAATGATATATGCCGTCTTATTCTCATTAAAAAAATCACGTATCGAAACAATGCCTTCGTAAGCTTCGAGTTTAGACATACTTCTTGCCTCTTTAACACTACGACGCATGCCGTCTTCAAAACTTTTTTCCTCAGCTCCATCAAATACATAAATTGTATTATTTCCCGTTGTTGTATCTCGGCTTGCTATTTTCGGTGGAAAAAATTCTTTAATTGCAATTGGCAATTCCAGTTTTTCATCCCATCCAATATATGTGATACCAAACCCACCTTCACCAATTACTTTTCCAATAATATATTTCCCTGCAAGCTTTGTTCCAAGACGCAGACATCTCGGATTCACCCGGTAATTATTCGGGTCAAATCCACAATGAGGACACACTACGTCATCTGCGTTAATTTCCTGCATACAGCCCAGACATATTTTCTTTTCCATCTCACTCATTTTTCTGCCTCCTGTTAATCTAGAAAAACGGCAATTGCCGTATAATTATCCATGTTATTGTTTTTGCCGTTTTTTTGTACTATCTTTTGCATTTTAGCAAGCCATATTTCCGGTGTTTTCGCTCGTTTCAGAGTTTTTTCCATATGCTTTTCATCAATGTATTCCCAGAATCCATCTGAGCAGAGCAAAAACACATGATTCTTTCCTTCGTTTTCAATTATTTTTAGTGAATTTAATGTCTCTGTCTGGTCATGCATTCCAATTGCCCTTAGCAGGCGGTTTCTATCCGGATGATGACGAATCTCTGATTCATCAATTTCTCCGGTATTCGCAAGAACCTGACATACACTGTGGTCTGCTGTCCGTTCCACTATTTTCCCATCCACAAAATGGTATAACCGGGAATCTCCAACATGTCCCCAACTGATTTTTTCATTCTCAATAAGTAACAGCACCAAGGTTGTCATCATGTCTTCTGTAACGTCTTCGTTTTCTTTTATCTTCATGATGTCTCTTTGGCACTCACTTGCCATTTCTGTAATGAATTTCTCATGACAGTGATTTTTCTTTTTTTTATATGATTTCTGGATCTTATCCACCACAAACTTAGACGCCACATCGCCTTTCCCTTGTCCACCCAAACCATCTGCAAGTACAAAACAGCCTTTCTTATCGGCGGCAGTAACACACATACTGTCCTCATTATATGGTCGATCACCCTTATCACTAAACACAGCGTATGTAAGCATAAATTCACCCCTTTTTACATATAAAAAACAATCAAATTCCATTGTTCGTTTTCTTTTACAAAACAACTCTTTTTCTGAGAAAAATCTTTCGCATCATCAAAACGGCATTCAACTATTTTGTTCTGGTTTTTATTAATAAAACCCCACTTACCGTTTTCCATAATAGCGGCATTACCATTTGAAAATGAGCGCGCATTTTCATACTTCGGTTCAATAACAACTTTTCCGTTTATATCGACAAATCCCCATTTACCATTTTTCCTAATGGCAGCATATCCTTCTGCGTTAAAGGGTTTCGCATCTTCATAAGAATCCTGTCCAATCTTTTTTCCATTCGTATCAATCATGATAACCATTCCATTTTGTTTGACAAATGCCCTCTTTTGCCGGACAGAAAATCCTATCTCATCCAAGATTACATCATCATACTCACTTTCTCCTACTTGATTTCCCTTCTCATTAATCAAAAACCATTTTCCATTATTTTTTACAAATGTAACACCATTAAAAAATACACTTGCGTCCTCATAATTTCCTTTAAAAGCCTCTGAAAAATCATCTTTTACAAAAATAAATTTCCCATTTACTTTGATTGCCATAAGTCCTTCCGACAGAGCACGGCACTCCTCAACGCTCTGTTTTTTCGTGTTTACAAATTTTCGATTTCCTTCATCATCTATAATATAGCAATCCTCGTCATCTCGAACGACCGCTGTGCCATCCCCCGAAAAGCCTGTTGCTTCCAAATAACGGCTATCAATCACGTTATTTCCTTTTTCTGTTACATAGCTCCATTTTCCTGAATCTCCCATCACTGCACAGAATCCATTTCGATATTTCTTTACATCCTGATAGGAAACAAATCCCATTTCATATTCTTTTTCCAGTTTCCCACGTACTTTCTCAATTATTTTAGAGGAAATTCCCCTTTTATCAATTTGCTCAAAAGAATCCACACAATTCTCAAACATTTGCTGTGAATAATAATAGTCAATCAAAACGTCATATAACTCTGAACTATCTGGATATTCTTCGAGTTTCGATTCTGTATAACCAAGAAATTCTTGGTCCTCGCCTGTGTTTTTATAAAACTTCGCTATTTCTACACTCAATTCATAGGATGGAGAAATATTATAAGCCTCAAAATATTTCTCCTCTGCATCTTTATTGATTTTTAATTTAGCAAATTTTCTTGCTGAATTTAACGCCGTTTGATAACTTTTTGATGTGTCTCTTACGGTGGTAATAAGCATATACCATGCCACACCAACCATGACTAAAATGCCTAACGCAATAACCCATCGATTACTTTTTCTCATAGCAAATTTCTCCTTTATATACCATTAACTAAAATTGATATTACAGTTCCTGCTAAAATAGCCGGTGCAAATGGAATCGCCTCACGTTTGCTTCTTTTCTTAATAATCATAAGATACAACCCCGCAAAAAAGATGACAATCAAGGACATAAAAAGCACTCCAAAAATTCCTTGAATTCCAAGATATAAACTCATTAACAAAATCAGTTTTATATCTCCCATTCCAACACCATTTTTCACCAAAAAATATGCAACCAGTAAAAACAACAGCATAATTCCAAGTGCAATAAAGTCAGATTTTATTATGACCAAAAATTGTTCTGTCCGAAAGAAAAATTCAAACGGATAAAGAAAAATTCTGACAATCAATCCAAAAAGAAGAATCTTGTTTGGAATAATCATTTTCTTCCAATCACACAATGCAATTGGGAAAAGAAGCATAAGCAGAATACACCTCTTTAAAATTTCCATAAAATGAATTTGATAATGCCAAAGAAGAATTTGTGTTGAAACAAATCCTATCACTCCGGACAAAATGCAAAACAACAAAATTTTCTTTTGTGAGTACTGCTTATATAAATACAAATACTCACCCAAAGCGAGCAATATGGTAATTGCCATAAAAACAATAACTTTTGCTATCAATTTTCTTCCTCCTGTCCTTCTGCCTTCACATCATCTTCCGTATCCTTCGTTGTTATTTGTGGATCTTCATCGCCTTTCAACCAGCCCCTCGTTCTTGCCGTCTGTACAATACGAAAAGAAGCATCAATATTTAAAAGCGGAAGTGCCTCAACCTCATACACTGCTATAATTTTAATTTCATTATTGCCAGCCGGGAACAATTCCGAATGACTAAAATCAATTGACTCCAAATATGTTCCCTGAGTCTTTTTCACTCCCAGATTATGCAAATAACTATTAATTTCTTTATCTCCATCCGAGAGAGAAGACTTTAAATTTTGTTTCACTAATGCTTTTGTCAAGGCGGATGCAATTGCGGATTTTAATTCTTCCGAGGCGTTATATGCCAACACCTTAGTTACCCCCATCATTAACTCTTTGGGATTGGATGCCATATCACTAATCGTTGATGCCACCCCGCCTCCCTGTTGTTTTATGCTATCCAATTTCCCATAAATATTTTTTATGTTATCCGGGCTAATTCCCTGTGCTCCAGCCATATTTCCCTGTTTATCTCCCAATGAAGATATTTCCGAGTACAAAGTTCCTACATCTTCAGCAAGTTCCGAATAATCCTGCTGCGTCTGAGCAGCCGATTGACCTGCATTGTACATACTGTCACTCAACCCGGACACTCCGTATAAATATGAATATTCCGATATTTCTTTTGCTGCATTATTTATTGCAACTGAAATTTTCATTTGCGCACGACAAATATGAATCAAGCTGAAAATCATCATAAAAGCAAATATGTATATCGATAAAACAATAGTTGCTTCTATCGTTATATAGCCTTTTTGTTCTCTCATTTTTCTCACAAAACCACCTCTCTCTTAACTAATATCCAAATCTGGTTTTATAATCAATCGTATACCAATTTGTCCCTGTTATTTTATCTTTAGTATATTCATTTATAAATGGCACTGTCGTTAATAACGGTTTTACTAAAATCCTTGCCTGCATCTCATAATACACATAAGAGGATGCCAAACTAAATGTACCTTTTTTTAATTCCATGTTTTTTTGAATCAAATCTTCCATTCTAAGAAGCATTGTTTCTTCATTTGTAATCAGCCCAATCACCGTAAACATTCTTAAATAATCGCTATATTTCCAAGAAAGCAGTGAGCCTGTTACACCATCGGATGCAGAAGTCTCCCCACTGACCGAGCTTCCGAATTTTCCCTCAATTTCCTTTTTGAGTGTTTCCTTCATTTTCTCAGCCCCCTTTGAAGCAGATTTCTTTAGTTTTTCAGTTAATTCCTTCGTTAAATTAGTAACTGCTCCCGTTGCCGATGATACAACATCCTTAATATCATCATTTAATTGCTTCATTAAACTTGATACCGCTTCCTTTGCAGTATCACCGCCCTCTTTCATCTTTTCTATCAATTCATTAATTTTGCTATCACACTGTGCAATAATATATTGAACCGCTTGCTCCTTAATCTTATTTGTAGCTTCAGAGCCAAAATCTGTGTCATCTGACCATTGTTTCAACTTTTCCTTCACATATTCCACACTATTTGCCTGACTTACAGCATTTGTGCATATAGAAACAAGCTGGTCAACCACTTGTCCAACATAATTTTCTACATTATCCTTCACAATAGCCCCCACGGCAGCACTAAATTCATTGCCGTTTTCTTCAATACCCTTCGTCAAATTACCTGATGTTTTTGACAACCATTCATTTAATAATTCCGTTCCCTTATCAATCGCCACCACACCGTTATCCGTAACAATGGTTACCGTCTTATTAATTAACTCTCCAGTCATAGTGCTTGGTTTTGCCACCCATGTAGAACTTGATTTATATAAAGGAACCGCTTTACCAGCAGACAAATCCGCAATATCAATTGCACTCTCCACAAGAGCCAAACCAACAATAATCGCAATTTTAGCCATAGGAACCAATGCCGTTAATGGTGGGGCTCCAAAAACAGATGTTGCAATCGCCGTTGCCGTTCCTGTAATTTCCTTATCTGTAAATGCATACACCAAATTCGATGCAAAACGAATACCATAAATACTAGCATATGCTTTTTCTACACCATGGTCACCGCCATAGATAATATACTCAACCTCTTTTCCATACAAGTAATTATTGTTCATATCCATCCGTGTTAACGTTTTAGGATTTGCCCCTTTTTCTTTTTCAATCGTACTATAAGAAAACATCTCAAGCATATAATCGCTAATATAGAAATTATCTCTTGCTCCCTTTAATTTTGTTGAAATGCCTTTAAACATATTATTCATTATCTTAGTAGAATTGCTTAATGCTTTCTTTTGGTTGGTGGACTTTTCAGTTCCATTCCCTAGTTGATGAGTATCACCCTTATGCGACTTCCATACTTGACTCGGACGATTTGTCATACCAGCAACGGAATTAGAATTCGTCACCCCTTCTTTTTTCTTCTCCTTCTCTGCTTCTTTCTTATAATCTTCCTTTTTTTCCTCTACCTTTTTCTTCTTTTTTTCCGTTTTATTCTCTGTTTCATTTTGTTTATAATTTTCAACCAAATACGAATAAAACGCTTTCTCCTGTGGCTTCTTTAAATCAGGATGTGCCTCATCATCCCAATTGATAGGGAATTCACCAATTGCCGGCTGTTGAATTAACCCCTTTGATTCTACCGCTGCTGAATCCAACTCACTCTGTGTTGGATATTGAAGCTTATTTCCAAATTTCTTATTACATACATTTTCAAGTGTTCCGCAATTTGAACCCATTTCGGAAAACGCCCATTCTCCAACTTTATACTTCTGCACACAATCTCTGATTTTTTTCAATGTTTCAGAAGAACGTTTTACTTTGTTTTTCAATTCCGTAATTTGGCTTTTGTCAAAAGTATTTCGAATACGTTCAATTTCTTTTTTATCGCTTTGTGCCTGTGTATCTTTTTTTAATTCACTAACACTTGCAGTTTTTTCCCATTGCTGAAGTTTATCGCTAAGAGAATCAATTAGGTTCTCAATATTTTCAAGATGTTTTATTAAACCTGTATCGCTTTCATTACCATCAAGCCAGCCAATTCTATCAGACAAAAGTTCATAATAATCTACACCTTGTTTTTTGGCCTTAGCAATTACATTATCTAAATTTTTCTTTTGTTCCTGAATGGAAGCATGATACCTTTGATAAACACGGTCATACTTTTCAAGAATACTATTTAATTGATAAAAATACTTATTATTCTTGTCTTCTAAAAAATCTTTTACCGACACTTCCTCTCCATCAATTTCCAACTTTTTATCTTCATTTAATCCCTTTAAACATTGCATAAGACGTACACACAAATGCAGCAACCCCTTATTTTCACTGTACTCTCTGAAAAATTGCTCCAAATAGTTAACATTAATTTTGTTGTCAACACCTCTTGTTAAATATTTCTTATACTGATTTGAATTCTGCATATATTTATCCAAATCATCAATAATTTTCTGTGTTCCCCGGACAGTTGCCTTCTTATTCGTTGTAATAGACTCATCCATACAAGTTGTCCATTCCCATTTATTGGATGATTTTTCATAACTTAAATCAATTTCTTTTGCATTTCTGAAAAATTCATAAGAATAAATATATCTTACATAATCCCCCATTGTTGCTTCGATTGCTACTTTGCTGTTTCCAAGGTTTGACCTCATTTCACAAAACGCTGCCTCATTCGGAAAATCCTCCGGCTGTGAAATCCCTGCCTCCTTTTCATAATTGCCAATACAATCTCTTGCTTTTTGACATTCCTCTATTATCTTTGCATGTTCTTCATAATATTCATTTTTCTTTTCCACCATATCTGTTTTTTTACCCATGCTTTTAAACAAACTAACGGCATCAAAAATACTGGTTCCCATATTTACAGGACCACGGTATTTCATAAAATTTACAATTTGTGTCTTTGTAATCGCCGGATTCATAAGACTACCATTCTTGCCTTGCAAAACATTTAACTTAAAAGAATTTTCCTCCACCGCAATATTTTGTAAATCTGTACTGCTGACACTTCCTCTAAGCTGTTTTGCCCATGTTGCTGCTGTATCTTTATCAATCCCACCTGCCATAATCGTATCACAATAAAAGCCTTCCATTTTATCCAAAAAATCTTTTGTATTATTGGATAAAGCAAGTAATCCATACATTTTTTTTAATTGATAATCATAATTTGTCAATACGGTATTTGCTGTCAAATCCCCCGCCGATACAGCCATAGCATTTCCTAAATTAACACGCGACACATCAACCATTGTTGCCGACATTACAAGCATAGGAACAAGCACTACCACCAAAAATACCGAAATTGCACCTCTTCTTTTCAAAACAAACCGAAACATAATCCTCTCTCCTCATCTATTTAAACTTGTTAATTAGGTCATTTACCTTTTGAAATATATCTTTAACCTTCGCCGCAAATGATGTGCCATCCAAAATATCGCAAGCAAAATCAACATTACGGACAAATTCCGGTACATCTGTTACCGAAGCCTGGGAACAAGAAGACGCCTTAAATATCATTAAATTATCTGATCCAATAAACTTAATCGGAAATTTAATCTGATAAGATGCTTCCACAACAAAATCTCCATAAAGTACATGATTTTTATAATCTGACTTTACCTGACTTCTTTTTACCTCCGGAGCATTTCCCATGAAAGTAAAACCTTTGCTGATAATTTCTTTGTAAACTTCGTTCTGAATTTCATCTTCAATCGTTTTCATAGAACCAAACAAATATCGATATGGTTCTGCGTCCACCTGCTCTGAATCTGTAATCATAGTTTTACCTTCTTCTAAATTATCCCTCAATGGATTTGTCACCTTTTCAGCACCTATAATTGCATATCGACTTACAATATCATCAATTCGTGCCTGTTGATAATAAATATTTCCCATCATCATTATGAAAAACAGGACAAAAAACATGATTGGAAATACAAATGTCGCTTCAACAATAGCTACCGCTCCTGTTTCATCTCGTAATATACTCATTTTTTCTCTTCTCTTTTCCATAACAATTCCCTTTCCTTTAGTGGTAATAACTTTTCGGTGGTAAAATTCCACCGAAAAGTTATCAGCAGAAACTCTTACTAACTATTCAGGTTGTTTAATTGCTTTTTTTCCACTTTCTTCAATCGATCCAAACAATGTATTTAAAAGCGACTCGATCTTACCCCTAAACACAACCGCAAGCAGGATAGCAATTCCAATCAGAACGACAATAGCAACAATATTCACTTCACCTTTCTCATCATGAATAAATCTCCTTCCAAACAATTTCGCATTTGAATACCAACGATACAACATAACTTCCATCATAAACACCTCCTATCTGCATTTTATATTTACAATGCCTATCCCAGATTTGAGAATATAGGCACTATAATCATAATAAGAATTCCAATAAACATGATGCACATCGGAATCAATAATTTGCTGGCAGCTTTTTCTCCCTGCTGCTTAATCAAATTCCTCCGAATATTCCAAATTTCACGACTTTGCTCTTTCATCATTTCCGTCAATTCACGATTTCCTTTATTCATTCCCTGAATAAGCATAGAAGTAAATTTTTTGATATCAGCAGTCGTACACCTAGTGGCGAATCTGGTAAGTGCATCACTTTCAGATACTCCATTATTCATTTGTTCAACCACATCCTGCATTTCTATGTACAAATCCGATTTTCCTGTATATGCAACTTTCTCCCAAGCGTCACGAACAATCATTCCTGCATTAATTAACAAAGCAAGTTTGGAAACAACATTCGCAAATTCAAGTGAAATCTCCTCGGTCCTTTTCTCCACTTTCGCCTTTGGTAAAGTATCGTAATAATAATAAATAGCAGCTGCCATCACAAACATAACAACAAGTACAATTGGTTCCACTGTCAATCCATACACAAAAAATGACAAAACAAATACAAGCAATGAAAGCGACAAGCTCTGTGCCGAATTAATTCTTAAATAATAATCCGCATATTTTGTTCCATGTAAAATTTCAATGTACTGTCTTTTGCTTCTTACATGCGCATTTTGAATCAATCTAGGTATTTTATTAATTAAATAAAAACCAACATTATAAGTTTCACATAATGGATATTCCTTTGAATTAAGTGGCTCCAGCAAACCGTCGTATTTATTATTAAATACTAAAATTCCGCAATAAATCAACGCAAGAATACTACCAACCCCCATTATGCAAAGCATATCAACTGTTAAAATCATTTTTCTCCCCCTTTCATCAAACCTTTATATCAAGTATTTTTTTGCCAACAAAATAAGCGGTGACAAATGCAATTACCCCAACTGTTGTTGCAACCAATCCAGTTGGCGTAACAAAATTTGAAGCTAAATCCTCACCAAGCATCTTGATCATTCCCACAATCATAACAGGCATTATCATCATTATTTTTTGCTCCATTTGATTTGCAGATACCATCGTTTCGATTTCATTTTCTATCTCCATTTTATCTACAATAATCTGTTGTGTATTTTGTATGATTTCCTTGATGTTGCCACCTTTTCTGTATGCTGTTTCAAACACATTTGCAAAACTTTGTATGTCATCAACACCACTTCGTTCTCCTAAATTCATAAGTAATTTCTCAATTTCAAAGTTATTATGAATACCATCTATGATTACCTTAAGTTCCTTTATAATTGACTCGTCTTCCCCATACATAAGCTGCAAGTCATCATATGCTGATATAAATGCCCCTGTAACATTTTGTCCACTGCTTAACGAAGTCGATACAGAATCCAATAAATCCCTAAATTGTATTTTTAAAACATTCTTCTTTTTCTCAATTAACTGTTCCCTTCGTACCGGAATAAAAAGTTTTACTGCAGCACTTCCGACAACAACCATAATTACTACATCGAGAACATAAGTAACAGAAGTTGCTCTCCCCAATTCATCTTTACCAATACCACCATAAAACAAATAAGCCACCACAGCTCCTACAACAAAAGCTAATAATATGTAAATAATTTTTTCAACTTTTTTCATGTAATAAACATGATAATTATATACAGGAACACCAACCTCGGACATATACCACTGTGGCTCTCTCTCTTTCTTCTTTTTCATAACAATCCCCTTTCTCAGATAACTTTCTTTACCCCGGCAAGTTTCAGTTTATAATCATTTACCAACGGATTTTTTGTTCTTACAAGACTTCCGCTAACCTTTTCAAGTGTACTATTTTCATCCTCTTCAAATACATAGAGCGGATTTAACTGAATCTCACCATCCCGGTAACCTAAAACTTCTGTAATCTCCATTGTCTTACGTGAGTGGTCACGCAGTCTTGACAAATGAACAATGATGTCTACCGCGGATGCAATCTGCTGTCGAATTGCTTCTAGTGGCAAACCATCTGCTCCCTGCAGCACCATTGTTTCTAATCGGCTCAGCATATCATGAGTCGAATTGGCATGTCCGGTCGACAATGAACCATCATGTCCGGTATTCATTGCCTGAGGCATGTCGAGCGCTTCACCGCCTCGAACCTCACCGACTACAATTCTCTCTGGTCTCATTCGAAGAGAAGATTTAATCAAATCACGTATCGTAATTGCACCGGCTCCTGCTGCATTTGCATTTCTAGTCTCCATACTTACCAGATTTTCAATTCCGGTAATCTGCAATTCTGCCGAATCCTCAATCGTAATAACACGTTCCGTCTTTGGAATATAATTGGAAAGCGCATTCAAAAAAGTCGTCTTTCCTGAACCGGTTCCGCCACTGATAAAAATATTGTATTTCGCCTTTACCAGACATTCTAATTTATCCGCAATCTCCTGTGTCAGAGAACCATAGGAAATCAGTTTATCGATTGTCATCGGTTCCTTGGAAAATTTACGAATCGTTACCGTTGGACCACACAATGCAATTGGTGGTAAAACTACATTAACACGCGAACCATCCGGAAGTCTTGTATCTACAATTGGATTTGCCTGGTTGACTTCACGGCCTGCCAGACCGACAATACGCTGGATAATATCCTCCAATCTGCGCTGACTCTCAAACTTGCGGTTTAATTTTGTCAAAGTTCCATTCTTCTCAATAAAAATATTGTCCGGTCCATTAATCATTACTTCAGTCACATTATCATCCGATAAAATGGAATCCAAAATACCAAAACCACGAATAGAACCGTAAATTTCCTGAACTATTTGAACCTTTTCCTCAATTGAAAAGAAGCCATCCTTTGTTTTTTCAAAAATTAATTCTTCGATTTTATCTTCCAGTTCTTCATTACTCATAGATGTTATCGCTAGGTTATCCATGATATACTGTCTGGTTTCCTGGATCATGACATCCATCTGTGTTTCTTTCTTTTCCATGTTTTCCTCCACTACGGTTCTACCCGTATAGCAATTGCTGTTATGTTATCGGTTTCCTCTCTTTTTTTATTTTCTTCCACTAACTCCAACAGATTTTTTTGTATTATTTCATCTTTCTTTGCTTTATTCGGTCGAAGTTTTCTCCACATTTCTTTTTCTTGTAATTTATGGACAAATCCATCCGAGCAAAGCAAAAAAGTCTCTGCCAAATCGATATTTCCGGAAAAGAATTCTGTCTGAATATTGCCCCTTGCTCCAATGCACTGCAGTAATTGATTCTTTCTTGTATCTCTCTCCGCTTCAGTCGGTGTAATAATCCCCATCCGGACTTCCTGCATCACTCTGCTATGGTCGTTTGTAATCTGCTCCATCGTTCTTTTACCGATTTTATAAATTCTGGAATCCCCAACATGTATTCCAAAATAGCGTCCCGGCAACATCAGCAAAAGTGACACTGTCGTTCCCATTGCTCCTCCCATATCATTGCCGTACTCTATGAGATACTTATTGTGCTCTACCAAAAGTTCGTCAAGCTGCTTCCTTAATTGATTTACTTCCACTCCCTGTACTAACAGTTCCTTGAATTCACTGTCATACCATTTTTCTATTTTCTCTATCATGGACTGACTTGCGAACTCTCCATGGGATAATCCCCCCATGCCGTCACAAACCACAGCAAGCCCAACATTTCCAACGATTGAATTCTGAATATGGATACACGCCGAATCCTGATTCACTTTTCTCGTTGTACCCACATCGGATACTACACCACATTGAAACTCCATATTTTTTCTCCTAACGCAGTTGCAGTATATATTCATCTCTTCCAAAACGAATGACATCGCCATCCTTGATTTGAACATTAATATTGCTTTGTATTTTCTCCCCATTGACAAAAGTTCCATTTTTCGAATTGGCATCTCGAACAAAAACAATTTTCCCCTGTTCGTCCAACACGATGCTGGCATGCAGCCTTCCAACTGTCGGTTCAGAGGTTACATAATCTACATACTTTTCTTCGCGCCCAATCTTAAAGTCTTTTTTATTAATCGGAATTTGACTGTTTGTTTTTTTATCTATCAAATATGGCATAAATAATGACGCTTCACTATCATCAGCTAATAAAGTTTCGCCGATTTCCTGTACCGCCTCTTTTTCCTTTTTCTTTGAAACATCCACTGATTTTTTCTGTCCCGGAATTTCAAAGGCAAATGAATCCGCCTGTTTTTTTTCCTGCTTCTTCTCTTTTTTCTTTTTCTTTGAAAACAAGCCAATTATGCCTTCCTTTTTTTCTTCTTTTTCTGTTTTCATAACATCAGAGGATATCTCACTATTGGGGTCCGGTACATTGTATATCACATTTGGTTTTTCTTTCATTTTTACTTCTCTTACTGGTCTTTCACTTTGTTTATTTTCCTTTTTAACGTCTTTGTTTCTTGCAAAACCAAGTGTTTTTATCTTTTCAATTTTTTCTGCATATTCCTTTAAAGTAATTTTTTCATCTGCCAAATAACTTTGCAAAGTTTCTAATTTGCCAATATCATCTTTCATATCATAGTTTAAATTATGTAACAGTGTAATCAGAAAATCTTTCCATGTTATCTGTGCCAGCAATTCATTTTCAACAGGAAGAAACATCAATTCAATCTTTCGGCTCGACAAATCAATAAATATGTTTTCTGCCTCCAGTACAAAATGCCCCTCATTAAGCATATACTGCGCGCAATCCATTATTGCCGCAATGATTCCCTGTACCGCCGGATATAACTCCTCCCAGCGAACAAGTCCGCCTAAAAACTGGGATAGTTTCATCTTATTTGTCATTTCATACATAAACTTAATTTCATCATTATTTTGTGCAGAAGAAAAAGGAAGAAGTCCTTTAATATCATTATTCTTCAACATCTCCACTTCAACATGATCCATTTGTGCTGCATCATCGACACGATACATCAAAAATTTCTTTTCTCCAAATTCAGCTTCCTGAAAACTAATATTTTTATACATACTCCTGTCCTCCCGGCTGGTATATCGATAATAGGCTGGCATTTTCAGCATTTACAAGGGTGTCCATAATTAATTTTTCCATTCTGGTTTCCTTTACATATGGAAGCTCAGCTAAAATAGGCAAGCCAATTTCCCGCCTTGGTCCTTCACATTTATTTTGTATCACACTTACTTTTGTGGATAAATCAGACCCATTCACTTCATCATATTTGCTTATACAAGTCATAAGTGTCTGTGTTTTTTCCGTTGTTGTGTCACTTCCATCTGTAATAAATAAAACACGGTCAGACAGTGGCATAATTTTTTTTGCTGTATCTTCATTCGCACACGGTAAGTCAATAACAATACAATGAAACTTCCCCATTGCCCGCACAGCATCCAAAAATTCATTCCATTCATTTTGATCCAACTCATCAATTTCATTTGGATTCATCGGTTTAGAAAAAAAATAAACGCCACCATAAGTTTGCTTTAACGAACTTTCTATTTTCATTTGCAGATTTCCTTTTCCACATTTCACAGCAAATAAAACATTCGAGAAATTTGAACTTCCTTCTGCGTTCAGAAAATAATCTATATTCGAAAAACTCTCAAGTGACAAATACATCACCTGAAATCCCTTTTTGACAAGTTGCCTGGTGTAGACTAAGGCTGCCGTAGTTTTTCCTACCCCTCCTGCCGCTGAGGTAAAAGCAATCACTGGCGATTCTTTTGACGTTTCATATGAATAAGTAATTCCGCTTTTTTGCTCTGCTATCGTATCTAAAATTCCTTTATATAGATTTTCTACTTTTTGATATTTGCAAATAGCCGGTCTTCCATTCATTTCCTTAATTCCCATTTCTGAGGTTAATATCATACTCTTTTCTTCAGCTTCTTTGGGAAGCAAAGACGCAACGGAAAGCAAAATATCATATGCTCTGCTTGAAATATATTTTTTTAATGCCGTCGAATCCGAAAATGTGACGATATCAACTTCATTAAAATAATAAATTTTAAAGGCACGAATAAAATGATCTATGTATTTTTCGTCGGTATCTGCTAAAACAATTCTTATCTTCATCATACTCTCCTCGTCCAAAAATCTATTTAATAAATATATTTACTTATATTATAGTAAATATATTTACTAAAATCAATAGTTAATCTTCTCTCTATGCTATTATCAGTATCTAATAATAAAAGAAAGGGATGATGATTCGTTGGCTGATTATTCATATTATACTCGACGAATTCGCGATATTAGGGAAGACAATGATTTAACACAACAACAAATTGCAGAAATATTAGGAACATCCCAAACAATGTACGCACGCTATGAGCGTGGTGCAAATGAATTACCAATCCGGCATTTAATAAAACTTGCAGAATACTATCGACTCTCAACAGATTATCTGCTTGGTCTTACAAATGAAAAGAAACCCTATCCAAGCACAAAATAAAGACGAGATAAGAAACCACACAGTTTCTCCTCTCGTCTTTATTTTATCTGTACACGGCGGCTAGGCCGTCACAATTATTCTGCTGTAGTAGAGATAATCTCTTTTTTATTGTAGCTTCCGCAATTTTTGCAAACACGATGTGGTACCATCAAAGCGCCACATTTACTGCATTTTACCAAAGTTGGAGCAGTCATCTTCCAGTTTGCTCTACGCTTATCTCTTCTCGCTTTCGAAGATTTATTCTTAGGACAGATACTCATGTCGATTACACCTCCTCTGAATTACTCAAACACTTTTTCTATTATACTTGCTTGACCTAGTCTTGTCAACAGTTTTTTAGAAAAAATAGTCGAATTTTCCAATTATATTTTGCAAAAAACTTATTTCAAAAGAGCAACCGTTTCATGAGCAATTGCCAATTCCTCATTTGTCGGAATGACAGCAACGGTAACCTTAGAATCCGGTGTGGAAATAATCTTCTCCTCACCGCGAATCTGGTTTGCTTCTTTATCCAATGTGATTCCCATATAACCAAAATGATTAAGAATCTGCTCACGTACAACGATGTTGTTCTCGCCAAGACCTGCGGTAAATACGATGGCATCTACACCATTCATGGCTGCAATATAAGAACCGATATATTTTGCTGTGCGGTAACTGAATACTTCAACGGCAAGTTTTGCTCTTTCATTTCCTTCGTTAGAAGCCTTGTCCAAATCACGGAAATCACTGGATACGCCGGAAATACCGAGCACACCGGATTTTTTATTTAAGATAACCATAACTTCCTCTAAGGATTTATTCAGGCTGTGTGCAAGATACTCAACGATAGTCGGGTCCATATCACCGCAGCGGGTTCCCATAACAAGACCTTCCATTGGTGTCATACCCATACTGGTATCTACAACTTTTCCGTTCTTTACAGCGGAAATACTGGAGCCGTTGCCAAGGTGGCAGACAATAATTTTAGAATTATCCGGGTCCAGGTTCAACATCTGAATCGCACGTTTGGAAACAAAGCTGTGGCTTGTTCCGTGGAAGCCGTAACGACGTACTTTATATTTTTCATAATACTCATATGGAAGACCGTACATATAAGCAACCGGTTCCATAGTCTGATGAAAGGCAGTATCAAATACACCGATGTTTGGCACGCCCGGCATAATTGCCTGACAAGCGCGGACACCGATTAAATTTGCCGGATTATGTAATGGTGCCAAAGGACTGCATTCTTCAACACCGGCGATTACTTCGTCATCTATAATAACGGATTTTGTAAATTTCTCACCACCATGTACCAGACGATGACCAATGGCGTCAATTTCATCTAAGTTTTTGATGACACCATAATTTTCATTCGTCAAAGCATCCAATACCATGCGGATTGCTACTTCGTGGTCCGGCATAGCCTGCTCAATCACAACTTTTTCTCCACCATTTGGTGTGTGGTTCAAACGTCCGTCAATTCCAATTCTTTCGCAAAGGCCCACTGCCAATGCAACCTCTGTTTCGGAGTCAATCAACTGATATTTCAGTGAAGAACTTCCGCAGTTAATAACTAATACTTTCATCATAACCTCCATTTCAGAGCGTAGCTAAATACTATGTCTGTTATTCATACCGTATTATTATACGCCTGAATTTTCAAAAAAACAAGCGTACATTTGTAAATTTATGCAATGGATAATCCTAAATCACCCAATCCCAGAATCCATCCTGCTCTAACTCACTTCTCGAATCTCTGCTATACTGCAATTCCGGGTTTTTCACATTTACTTTCATGCCGGCGGAAACCGATTTAACAATAAATGCATTACCGCCAATTGTAACACCGTCGCCAATGACGGTATCGCCGCCAAGTACCGAGGTTCCGGAGTAAATTGTTACGTTGTTTCCGATTGTTGGGTGTCGCTTTTCGCCCTTAAGAAGCTGACCTCGTTTTGTGGATAACGCTCCAAGCGTAACTCCCTGATAAATTTTTACATGGTCTCCAATTGTTGTTGTCTCACCAATTACAATGCCGGTTCCATGGTCAATGCAAAAATACTTGCCGATGGCAGCACCCGGATTGATATCAATTCCTGTCAGGCTGTGTGCATACTCTGTCATAATACGCGGAATCAGTGGCACACCAAGAAGCACCAGTTCATGGGCAATGCGGTAAACCGTAATGGCAAAAATACCGGGATAAGAAAAAATTACTTCATCGGTACTGTATGCTGCCGGGTCACCATCATATGCTGCCTGAACATCGGTGTATAAATACTCTCGTATCATCGGGATTTTCGAGAAAAATTCTTCTACAATTTTTTCTGCTTTATTTGATAAATCCGATTTTGGGCACTGGTCACATGTCTCATCATTTCCCAATACGCGTGCAATCTGTTTGCGGAGATGGTACTGGACAAATTCCATGCGGTCGCCCACTAAATATTTGATATATTCACTTCTCACGCGGTTGGTATCAAAAAATCCCGGAAACAAAATTCGGCGAAGTTCTTCCAATACCTGAATCAATACATTTTTATTTACAATATTCTCAGTATCCATCCGGACTGTCACCGGATACTCTTTGTAACTTTCTAATATGGCTTCTATCATTTTCTCTGATTTCTCGCTCAAAGTCTGCCCCTCCATTCTTTTTCCATCCTTTCTGATTATCGTAACACAAAACACTTCTATTTGTCCATCTCTACCGCATAAGATAGAGTAAAAACCGTGAGGTATTGTTATGATTGTCGGCTCACTTCTCTTTATCGGCTTCCTTTTATTTTGCCCAGAAGCAGCGATTTCCGGCAGTAAATATGGCTGTTCTCTGTGGATTTTCGAACTAATCCCGACACTTCTTCCATTTTTTATTGCCTTAAATTTCTTCCGGCTGCAATTAAAAAAAGCATCCGAGCATCCGGCATTTCTCCTTCTTGGTCTGCTGTGCGGTTATCCCGCCGGTGCGGATTTGGTGAGTAAACAATATGAAAAGGGACTGCTAAGAACAGACAAAGCTTATTTTTATCTTGGATTTGTCAATAATCCCAGTCCCATGTTTATCATGGGGTACTGTTGCAGCACCATCTTAAATGTTTCAACACCAAAAGCGATTCTTTTTTTTCTCACACTGATTCTGTCCGCTTTTTTAGGAAGTTTTTTTGTCTCTTCCATTCTGAAAATAATCGGTAGAAATAAAAACACTTCCCATGGCAGCAGTCCGCATAACGAATATTCCCCGCAAAAGCTTCCTTTTTCCAAACTAATGGATAAAATTATTTTGGATAGTTTTATCCTAATTACAAAAATCGGCGGTTATGTGATTTTGTTTTCGATTTTTGCCTGTTTCTTGAAAATGCTTTTGCCTACCTCCAGTTTATTCGGCATTGCCTGTCTTGGTTCTATGGAAATCACAACCGGAATGTCCTATGTTGAGACTGCACCACTTTCTCTGCAAACAAAAGAAGTTCTAAGTGCTTCGATTCTTGCCTTTGGCGGTCTGTGTGCAGCCGCACAAACGAGCAGTGTTCTATCGCAGTCAGAACTTCCCATTTTCCCATATCTTATTAATAAACTGATAAATGCCGTAATTGCCGGCGGTCTGGTTTATTTACTCTTCTGCATTTTTTAAGAAGGCATCTTCCGGAACCTCAAAGGATTCCTGTCCTTGTGGCTGTGGCTCAAGCTGTTCCGGCTCTTCCGGCATCTGCGGCTCACTGGCTGCGGCTGCTTTAGTCGGCTCAAGCTGCATCATAAGTTCTTCCTTATTGCTCCTCATCAACTGAATACTGTTTTTAAGTGCGCTGGTAAGCATGCGGGATTTATTATCAATTTCTTTTAATGATTCTTCCACATGTCCCTGTGCCTCGCTCAGTAAATCATTTGTATACAAAAGTGCCGCTTTTCTCATCTGATCGCTTTCGTCCTGTGCGGCATTCACCAGACGCTCTGCCTCTTCCGTTGCCTGACGCATAATGTCCTCGGCACGCTGATATGCGGTCTGAACAATCTCGTTCTGGTCAAGAATCTGTGCCGTCTGCTGCTGCGCCTGAGATAGCATATCCTCCGCACGCTGCTGCGCTTCATTTAAAATGCCATCGCGATTTGTAATGATTTTCTGATAGCGTTTGATTTCTTCCGGTGCACACAGACGAAGTTCGTCTAATAAATCATAAAGCTGCTCGCGGTCTACGACAACTTTACTTGGATAAAGTTTTGATGGTTTACACTCTTCTACATAATTGTAAATCTCGTCAATTGCCTGCTCAATTCTGGATGGATTCATATTCTTCTCCTTTTCTCGTTCTTCCGGCTCCCTTATTTGGCACGAAGGAACACATGCTGATTGTTTTTATATTCTTTGATTCTCACAATTTCAAACTGCTCGGTGTCGACATAATCGACCGGTGTGTCTAACGAAGTTTCTAAAATCAGAATCGTATCCGGATTCATGATTTTAGCATCACCAAGCCACTCTAAAATCTTTGGCTCAAACCCTCTCTCATAGGGAGGGTCGGCATAAATAATATCAAACGTTTCCTGCTGTCTTGCCAGTTTGGAAATCGCATAACTGACTTCCACCGGAAATACAACTGCCTGACTTTCTAACTTTGTTTTTTTCAAATTCGCCCGAATACAGGAAAGTGCTTCTTTGCCAAATTCAACAAAGACTGCTTCTTTGGCACCTCTGCTGATTGCCTCAATTCCAATCGCTCCGCTTCCACTAAATAAATCCAAAAAACGGCAGCCCGGAATGTCATCCTGTAAAATATTAAAAAGCGTTTCCTTAATCCGGTCGGTCGTAGGTCTTGTCCCCCTGCCCTCCGGAGACACTAGAGGAAGCCGCCTTGCCTTTCCTGCAATCACTCTCATATCCAATTCTTCCTTCCCAATGCTTATCGTTTTCATTGTATATGATTTACGCCTTTTTTTCAAGGAAAACATTCACCTTACAGCGTAATCTGCCCCAAATACCGGTTCAAACGGTTTCTCAAACGTTCATTTTTCTTATACAAAAGTGCTTTTTCATCTGCCGACATCTCCTTTGCCTCTTTGGACGCCTGCTGCAACAACTTCGCGTCTTCAAAAATATCCGCAATTAAAAACACCTGCTCTCCACTCTGGCGGATGCCGAATAAATCCCCCTGCCCGCGGAGCACCAAATCTTCTTTTGCAATATAAAATCCATCGTTGGAATTGACTAAAACCTGTAACCGCTCCCTGCTCTCTTTGGTTTCTTTTGTCGACATCAAAATACAATAGGACTGCCACTTGCCGCGTCCGACTCGTCCTCGAAGCTGATGTAACTGCGCCAGTCCAAAACGCTCTGCATTTTCTATCATAATCACACTGGCATTTGGCACATCAATTCCAACCTCAATCACTGTTGTTGAAACTAAAATATCGATTTCACCTTCTGCATAACGTGCCATAATATCTTCTTTCTGCGCCGGTTTCATTTTCCCATGAAGATATTCAATCGTTACCGAAGGTGGAAACTGGCTTTTGAGTTCTTCGGTGTAAAGCATTACACTTTCCAGTTCGAATTCGTCGTCCCGTTCCACCATCGGGCAGATAATATACACCTGACGCCCTTCTTCAATCTGTTTTAGCATAAATCGATAGGCATTCGGACGATAATCCGTGTTGACTGCACAGTTCTTTATCGGCAGACGATTAGCCGGTCTTTCATCAATCACAGACAAATCCATATCGCCGTACAAAATTAACGCAAGCGTCCTTGGAATCGGCGTCGCACTCATCGCAAGAACATGTGGTTCTTTTCCTTTTTGATAAAGTTTCTCACGCTGCTTTACACCAAAACGATGCTGCTCATCAGTAATCACAAGTCCCAAATCGGCAAATGCAACACCATCCTGAATGAGCGCATGGGTTCCAATCACAATATCCCATTCCCCAGAAGCAATTTTTTCTTTTGCCTGTCTCTTTTCCTTTGCTGTGAGAGAACCGGACAATAGTCCAACCGTCACGCCGTAATCTGCCAGTAATTTCGTCAGATTTTGATAGTGTTGTGCCGCTAATACTTCCGTCGGTACCATGAACGCTCCCTGATATCCGTTTTTAACAACTTCCAAAAGGGCTAACACGGCAACAATCGTTTTTCCCGAACCAACATCTCCCTGTACCAGACGATTCATCACAAAACCGCCGTCCATATCCATACAGATTTCTTCATATACTTTTTTCTGTGCATCGGTCAGCGAAAATGGAAGATTTTCTAAAAACTCAGCAGCCTCTTTTGTCTTCTGAATCCGGTGTGCGCTGATTTCTTTTCCATTTTCACGGATATAATTAAGTGCCATTGTATATAAAAACAACTCATCAAAGGCAAGTCTTTTCCTTGCCTCTTTCAATTCCTTATGATTTGCCGGGAAATGAATCTGACGCATCGCTTTTTTGTATTCAATCAATTGCTGGCGTTTACGCAAATCCGCCGGTAAAAATTCTTTGAAATCCTCTACCGCCATGATTGCCTCCTGCATTAATTTTGCCATAGCATGATTGGTAATCCCCGCCGTAAGCGGATAAATTGGCTGCATTTTCCCTACAATTTTGTAAAATTCCTGCCTTGTGTAACGCTTTGGCTGCACCATCTGCAGCCGCCCGTTTCGCTTTTCGACCTTTCCACGGAACAAATATCTTGTCCCCATTTTTAACTGATTTCGCAGAAAAGGCATATTAAACCACGTAATTAACAGACTGCCGGTCGTATCCCGCAGCGTTATCGTTAAAATACTTTTTGAGCCACGTTTCATAATCTGCGGCCGCGCCATAAGCACGCCTTCTACAGCCGCTATATCTCCTTCTTCCAATGCTTCAATCGGACAAACCGGCTTGATTTCATCGTAGTTTCTTGGGTAGTGCTCTAGCAGTTCTCCCACCGTTTCAATTTTTAATTTGTGAAGATTTTGTTCCGCTTTTTCGCCAACACCTTTGACGCTGCGGACCGAGTCTGTTGTCTGCATTGCGATTTCCTTTCCATAAGATACTCAATCTTGTTGAGAATTTTAATCTATACTAGTATCATCCAATCTCTGTTTTGCATTTGAAATGGCAAGGGCTAATTCTCCTCTGTAACCAATGTTGTCCACTTGCCGAATGCCTGAGAATCCATACTTGGAACATAACCGAGATCCTTATACCCTAATTTCTTAAGCAATTCGATACTGGCTATATTCTTGCATTCTGTAAAACTAATAAACTCCCATTCTGGAGCCATTTTATGAAGATGCTTATGCAAAACTGTCAGAGCCTCAAAAGCATATCCCTGTCGATGATATTTATAAGAAAACGTATATCCTAAGGAAATTATATTATCCTTTGGCTTAACAATTATTTCACCAATCAGTTCGTTTGTTTCTTTTAGGGCTACTGCAATCATACAAGGCGAATCTATTGATATTTCATCATTTTTTCTACGTTCAATTAAATTTAGAATTTCTCCAAAGTCTTTTGTCTGCCCTCTCTGATATCGAGCACATATTTCATTATTTCTATAATCAAACATTACATATACATCATTTTGCGATACATTACGCAGATGTAGTCTTTTAGTGTCAATGGAAATCATCTATTTATCCTCCATAATTCAAGTTTTCACTGACTTTACCAACTTCCAAATTATCCATTATAAAAGCCAGAATTTATTGAGTTAAACAATAAACCATAATTGCTTGCTGAACATTAAGTAAATGCTGTTTAAACTTGTATCCAACAAAATAATCCGAATCAATTACATCAGCTGAAACTTC
>ERZ773133.214-NODE-214-length-86835-cov-7.682738_pt1 | contig 86835 bp, 74 predicted proteins | sample MGYA00580861_ERZ773133 | MGnify/ENA primary metagenome ERZ773133 (study PRJEB29015, sample SAMEA2737844) | human gut metagenome | biome: human gut; feature: human-associated habitat; material: faeces | place: China | collected 2012 ...
CATACACCCACAAGATCCTTAGTCTTGCCTGTCTGCCAATTCCAGCACTCCCGCTGACGAAATACAGTATAACACAGTGTTCTCATTTTGGCAAGCACTTTTTTATATTTTTTTTGATTTATTTGCACAATTAAAACAATGCTACACCATTTTCACTTCTCGAACATATTTTTCCAATTCGCTTCCTGTTGCAATCCACATATTCTTTTCTTTTAATTCACGCAATATCTGCTCAAATAAAAACATTCTTCCTGGAGAACCAATTGTCTGAGGATCAAATTTTATAACATAACATAGCTTTAACTCATATGCCGCTTTTAGTTCACGCAGCCAGTTATCCAATACCTCATCATAACAAGCAATCCGTGGTTCTCCAACAGGGAACCCAGGTCCATATGCAAAATATGGGAAATCCTGTAACTCCCATCTCATAGGAATCTCTACCAACTTTTCATCTGTCAGATAAGGAAGATCCTGGTCAAATAAAGAACTATCATATCCAATCCCCTCTTCCCGAAGAATTCTCATTGTTTCCCAGGTACATTCTCCCTCCGGGAGCCGAAATCCCCTTACTTCTTTTCCAATCAAATCTTCTAACCCTTGTTTCCCTGTTCTTATTTTCATCCCCTGTTCTTTCTCCGTTAAATCATGAAAATTTTCATGGGCATATCCGTGCAGAGCAATTTCATGTCCTCTTTTATCAATCTCCATAATCTTTTCTGAATACTTTTCTACCGCAACCCCAGGGATAAAAAAGGTTGCCTTCACCCCCCACTCATCCAATGCATCCAAAATCCGAGTCAATCCCCGATGGGTTCCATAAGTCCCCATGGAAGTACTTTTAGGTGTTTTATACTTGTCTCCCATTGCATACCAGATAAATTCATTGTCTAATTCTATCGTGACCATCGCTATACCCGCTGTCCCTATTCTATTTTCCATCACATTTCCTCCACCAATCCGCTATTTCATTTCCCTGCGCAAACCATACATCTGGTTTTTCTTTCATATACAGCATCAGCTCTTCCAGCATCTGATACCGCCCCGGGATTCCAATAATCTGAGGATGAAGCATAAATACCATGCACAGTCCGCCTTCATAATAACCATCAAATTCATGCTTCCAATTGGATAACACTCCTCGATAACTAGAGATTCGGTCCTGTCCATCTGTCAATAACGGCCAATAGTTATATGCAAACGCTGGATAATCATCCAGTTCCCATCTAGCTGGAATCTCTATAAAATCAGATTTTTTTCCTTCAAAAACTGTTTTATAAGGGCGGTCATCACCCCTCATAGAACTTGAATACTCAAATCCCATTTCCTGCCAAATCTGGACATCGTTCATAGAAAAATCACTGGAAGTTGCACATACGCCTTTTGCTCTTTTCCCAATAATCCGTTCAAACGCTCTCTGGCTTTTTATAATTACTTTCTTCCACTCTTCTACCGGGCGATCTGTGTACATGCAATCTTCATGATCATATCCGTGGAAACCGATTTCATAACCACAAGCATCAATTTTTTTCACCATATCTGGGTAAGTCTCCGCAATCTGTCCTGGCACAAAATACGTACAGGCAATACCCATTTTTTGAGTCAATTCCAGCAATCGGTCTACCGCTCTCTCTGGTCCATATTTTCCATATGAAATTGTTCTTGGATATACCGTTCCTGGCCGATTATAAAGTGACTGTCCATCTACATGAATCGTAAACATTACTGTCATCCTAGCATCTCCCGACCAATGAATTCCTTCATATTTCATTTTTTGATCATCCTTTCCATTTTAGGTATCTTGTCACAAAAAATACCGTCAATACCATTGCCATTCCTTCACTAACTGCACTGGTATACCACAAATTTTCCTTTCCCACTAAATAAGGCACCACAGCTACTGCAAAAATCGGAAACATCAGTCCTCTCCCTATGGAAATCGGAAAGGAAAACATAGGTTTTTCAATAGATGTAAAGAAAGCTGCTGTTATTACATTCAATCCCATCAAAAGAAATGCTACCGAATATTTTCTTAATCTAATCACGCTATCTATATAAATCATACTGTCTTTTCGAATGAAAAACCCGACAATCCCATTTCCAAAAATCCGACATATCAAAAAGCTTCCGCAGCCAAAACAAATAGCCATTATCAACGCCATTTTAAAAATCGTCTCGTAGCTTTTTCGTTCACCCTTTCCATAGTAAAAGCTACTGATTGGCTGAATCCCCTGACCAATTCCAGACATGATCATCAAAACCAACGTGTTAACATACCCAATCACCGTATAGCTGACGATTCCATTTTCTCCTATTAATTTTAAAATTGTCTGATTAAACGAAAATAATACAACTCCATTGGACATCTCTGTAATACTATCTGCAAGTCCAAGTGGAATGGTTTTCCGATAAATTTTCAATTTTTCTAAGGCAAACGAAATTGGAACAACATGAAGTTTTTTCGAGTCTCTTGAAAAATACAGAAGATAAAGAACCGTCGATACCACCTGGGCAAGTCCTGTGGCTACAGCCGCCCCACGAACGCCCCAATTAAATATGATAACAAACAGCCAATCCAGAACAAGATTGGTTACTCCAGCAAGTATTACCCCGATTGTAGAAAGAATTGGGGTTCCATCTGTTTTTACCAAAATTTCCATATTATAGGAAACAATAAAAAAAACTGCAAATGGAGCAACTCCGCTCACATATTCTTTTACATATTGGAGTGTATCGTTATTAGCCCCAAGAAACACGGAAAGTTTCTCCAGATTCAGCATCGTAAACACAGTAATTATCCCAGAAACTACTGCTGCCACAACTAAATTTCTGGTAAATAACTCCGATGCATTTTCTTCCTCTCCATGTCCCAAATAAATTGCAATCGTTGTAGACATTCCTACTGCCAAAAGCAATGCGATTGCAAATAAAAAAGAATTGTAAGGCGACGATAAATTTACCGCCGCCAATGCAATTTCTCCAACACCCTTCGCTACAAAAATTCCATCTACCAATGTATAAAGTGAAAATGCCACCATTGACAAAATTGTTGGAATGGTATAGTGAAAAAACTGTCGGGTTAAACCTGTTTTCATTCTAACACATACCTTTCATAATCGTACTCACATGGATTTCCCCATGCGATTAACGCATATCCTTCGCTGACACAATACAACATTGAAGCTATCGTCTGAAGCCCTTCATCTCCTGCATGATTGCAGACAGATGCCGGATAACCATAATGATCTCTCAAGCATTCCTGCAAATACTCTTTCGTAATCTCGCCCTGTTTTTTCTGAAGCAGATACTGTAATCTCTGACCACGAAAATGCCGCTGATGATGTTTATCTGCCGGGACAAACCGGTCAATAGCCGGATCTGCAAGGATATCATTTCCCTGAGTGATAATTCCACGATTCGGATACAGCTCAAAATTTTCCACCGGCGTCGTCTCATATACAATCGCATCCTGATCTTTTGCAGACGTGATCACATAATTCAAGGATACACACGGATGGAATCCCGCAATTACTTTTTTTGCTTCATCCAAAGTTTTTGCCTGCAGAATTCTCCTTCTCATAAAATTCGTTGGAATTGTCACCCCACGTACATCTTTATAAGACAAAAGCGTACTGCAGTTTAAAGAAATTCCGTAACTATTCATTCCACTCCGAATCAATTGTGCCGGTTCACTGATACCGACAATTTTTGTCCCGTTTTCTTCATCAATATGAATCACATACAGATTCTCTCCGATAAATGGAGAATTATCCCAATTCTGGCCACCTATGGTTACATGATCTTTTGTCGCCTCTGGCAAAAGTGCATAACAAGTGCATTCATTATGCTCGTAGTTGTCCACACCCTTTTTGAATTTCAGCAGTTCATAACGGGTATTCAATACCATAACCACTGCCAGCTCGACTTCCGCACCTGCTGCAATTCCTTTCGCTTCTTCCATTAACTCCGGCATTTCTTTTTCTAGATATGGAACATATTCCATGGCCATTGCCTGTGCTTCTTCCCAGGTGTATCCTTTTTTCTCAAAGGATTTCCGGTATCCCACACAAACCCGTTCAATTTCTCCTTTAACCTGGGCACCATGCTGGTACCCTCTTTCAAATGGATCCGAAGATTTTACATAGATTTCTCTCATTCTCCTCTTCATCCTGTTTTCTCCCTTCCTTTAGAAAAATGGAAATACAATCGGCAAAATCAATACGCAGCACGCAAAGTTGATGATCAGCAATGGCCAGCCATATTTAAAGAAATCCTGGAATTTTAAATTCGTAAATGGCATAATCAGCTGGTTTGTTCCAGAAGCCATCGGTGTCAGATAAGAACTTGTTGCCGCCATCGCAATTGCCATAACAATTGCTCTTGGATCTGCTCCCAAATGCTCCGCAAGAGCAATTCCAACCGGTGCCAGAACACCTGCACAAGCCATATTATTCATAAACTGGGTCATCACAACCGTTCCAAGCCACAAAATTGCTGTAATCACATACAGGTTGGTGCTTCCACCAATCGCACTGATAAATAACTGACTGAAAATATCCCCCAGCGGGGTTGTGTTAATAATTGCGATTGCCAAGTTAATACCTGCGCAGAACAATACCAACTGGGCACTCATGTTGCTAAAAAACTGTTTTGGTTTTGCAATCTTCAGAAAGTATAACACTGCAATAATCGCATATCCGAAAAAATATGGACTAAATCCATCAATCAATCCAACGCTATCAAATACCATGCCAGCTAAGAATAAAAGGAATCCACCACATACAATATGCTGTTTTTTCTTCATTTCCGGAGTAGCTGCTGCTCCTGCTTCCATTAATACTGATGCATCACCGGGAACTGTTTCTTCATAGGACGGACACATTTTGTTAAACAGGATCAGATAAATTCCTCCAAGAATCATCACAGGAACGCCTACCCATGCAAAATCCAGCATGCCGAAACCTTTTAATCCAGCGTCCACTAAAGCCGTGTTTGCATATACATTCGAGGTAGTTCCTACCAAAGTACACGCACCACCCAAAGTTGTAGAAAAAATCACAAACAGACACATTTTGGAATAACTGAATTTTGTTCTCTTGGCAATACCATAAATAACCGGTACCAGTGCCATAGCTACATGGTTATTAGCCAGAAAGAATGAAAATGCATTACCGAATACAAACAGTACTAGCAGAAGCATTCTTTCCTCCTTCTTCGGGTCACCGCCAGCTACCTTATTTGCATATTTAACTGCCGTATTTCCAATTACACTATCAAGTCCTGTGGCACTCATCAGTCCCATAAAAATGCAGATAATAAACATTAACTGCAGACCAGAACTGGAAAATACCGCATAAACCTCTTTCTTCGTCATGGTCCCCAAGAACACTACAATCGGTGCAACTGCCACATAAGTCAGCCAATTCGGCAACCGGAATGCAAGAATCATAATAAATACTGCGATCCCCAATATCGCTCCAAATAACTCCAACGTCATTACTCTTCTCCTCCTAAGTATTTTTTCGCTGGCCAGCGTTTCTTTGTATCTTTATTATAATTTCTCCGGTCCCCATAAGCAAATCGTTAATCACTTGGGTTTTCATAAGCATTTTCTAATACTTCTTTACTTTTCGTTTCCGATCCGACATGTTATAATTTTCTTAGATGTAAGCATTTAATTGGGGGAAAATTATGGTTAATGAACGTAAAATTGATTATCTTCTGAAAATTGCAGAAACTCAGTCGATTACTAAGGCTGCCAAAGAATTGTATGTATCCCAGTCCGCATTAAGTCAGTTAATCGCCTCTCTGGAGAAAACCTATGACACAAAGATTTTTGAATATAAAGGTGGACATCTGACACCTACCTATACAGGAGAAATGATCTTAAACACGTTCCGTCAACAGCAATTACTGGAAGGAAAATTAAACCGTCAGTTGGAAGATGTACGCCAATCCCATACTGGACAGTTATCTATTGGAATTTCCAGCGGAAGAGCTCCTATGTTCCTTTCTATCGTTCTTCCAGAATTCCAGAAAGAATTTCCAAACATCCAGCTGACTATTAACACCCGTTCCACCGATGGCTTTGAAAATATGGTTTCTTCCGGTTATCTGGACCTCGCCTTTGTGATGGATCAGGCCAATGTTCCAAATGAATTTAAACAGGATCTGATCTATGAGCCACTATTCGACCACTACTGTCTTTTAGCTGCTCCGCCAACGCATCCAATTGCCAAAATAGCAGCAATCCAGCCCGATTGGAGAATGCGAGATCCAGTAAATCTGAATGATTTCCAGAATGAAACCTTTATTAGTGCCATTCCCAATGAGCGACACAAGAAATGGGAAGAAAATATCTTAAAGCCCTATGATTTCAAGCCCAAAAACATGATCCGTCTGTCTGAAGAAGCTGCCATCTTCAGCCTGGTCCAGGCAGGACTTGGCTTCGCCCTGCTGCAGGATTACGTGGCATTCTCCCACCATTATGGAGCATTTTTCCGACTGGATCATGATAACTCCAAAGCAACCTTATGCATCATTTACCACAAAAACGCAGTCCTAACAAAGGCCGCACAGTATTTTATTGAATTGGTAAAAAGGCACACGGAGATGGGCTCATTTTCCCGGTTCTGATGAAAAAGAATCCTGCTTGCAGGATTCTCCGCCTGCGGCGGGTCGCGACAGCGGCACTCTTCCTTTCCGCCGCAGTGCGCTCCTCGCGGAGCGTTTTTTATTTCATAGGACGAACTTTCCTATGAAATAAAAAAATCCCGGTCAGAACACTTCCGACCGGGATTTCAAATATCTATCTCGCTATGAATTAAGCCAGTTTGGATTTAGCCAGCTCTGCTAATTTTGCAAAGCCCTCTGCATCGTTGATAGCCATGTCAGATAATACCTTACGGTTCATCTCAACACCTGCTAACTTTAAGCCGTACATAAACTTGCTGTAGGATAAGCCGTTGATTCTTGCAGCAGCGTTGATACGAGCGATCCACAGCTGTCTGAACTGTCTCTTTCTCTGCTTTCTTCCTGCGTAAGAGCTTGTTAATGCTCTCATAACGGATTGTTTTGCGATTCTATACTGTTTGGAACGAGCGCCTCTGTAGCCCTTAGCCATCTTTAACACTCTGTTATGTTTCTTCTTAGCGTTCATACCGCCTTTAATTCTTGCCATCGGTTCTTTCCTCCTTCTAAACTATCGAAATCTTATAAGTATGGTAAAATCTTCTTCATTACTTTTGCGTTTGTTGCATCAGTAACGATATCTTTTCTAAGGTTTCTTTTTCTCTTGGTAGATTTCTTAGTTAAGATGTGAGATTTGTAAGCTTTATTTCTTACTAACTTTCCAGTTCCGGTTTTTTTGAAACGCTTTGCAGCAGCTCTGCTGGTTTTCATTTTAGGCATTGTTATTTCCTCCTTGATATTCGTATATTTTAACGTTTTACAGTTAAAAACATCACCATGCTTCTTCCTTCAACCTTGGAAGGCTTATCGATCACTGCGATATCCTTCAGTGCCTCAGCAAAATCGTCCAAGATATACTTGGATTTTGCCATATGAGCCATCTCACGACCACGGAAGCGAAGTGCAACCTTCACTTTGTCTCCCTTTTCAAGGAACTTGCGTGCAGCGCCGATCTTTGTATTCAAGTCGTTTGTATCGATATTCGGAGATAAGCGTACTTCCTTTACCTCGATCACTTTCTGTTTCTTTTTCGCTTCTTTTTCTTTTCTTGCAAGCTCATAGCGGTATTTACCGTAATCGATGATCTTGCAAACTGGCGGCTTTGCAGCCGGAGCGATCTTTACAAGGTCAAGTTCTGCTTCCTTTGCAAGCTGTAAAGCTTCTTTCGCAGACATGATACCTAACTGCTCTCCGTCCTCACCAATCAATCGAACTTCTTTGTCTCTGATCTGTTCGTTAATCATTAACTCGCTAATGGTCGTGCACCTCCATGTATGAATGTGAATGTTGTTGAATTATGGCATGATATAAAAAAAGTAGATAGAGAAACTCTATCCACCAAATCCAAGGACATAACGAAAACGCTATGTAACTTAAATATGAACCCGGGTCACAATCTCGATGTGCCGAGGTGAGGTGGATACCTACTTTCCTGCCAGTTATTTTCATAACCTTGTATAGTATACAATACCCACACTCACCTGTCAAGCACTTTTTTCAGGGTTTTTTGTCTGTTTTTTTTCTATTCCGGGTCAGATAATTTCACAACGACAACCCCATCCCGCAGTTTAAATACGGAATCCGCAGTTGGCCAGGAGGTATGATCCTTTGCCGCTTCTGCCGCCTCTTCGCATAAGCCCTGGATTTCTCCATCAGCTAAAAAATGCATGGGCAGTCCCAATGACCGGTAATATCCATGAATCCGTTGATTCAAGGCAGAGGGCGAAGAAGCATCCCACTGGAAGAACGAATAGCCGATCACATCTCCTCTTACTACATTTTTCGGTACCTCAGCTGCCCTGCTTCCCACAAAGACCACCCGGCAGTCTTCCATATGCTCCATGTCTGCCGCAATACAGACCCGGTCATAGATTCTCTGCGCCAATGCCCGGTCTCCCAATGAAACTTCATGGGCGGTCTCCCAGAGCTGGCCTACGGTCACACTCTGTTTCCATCCGACCACAATGCCCAATACCAGCACCACTGCCCCGGTCAGCCGCCGTACCTGCTTCCAATTATCTTTGAAACAGAACATCCGGATCTCACTATATAAGAAGAAAACCGCGAAAGAAAATACTGCCGGAAACGTGAACTGGCTGCGGACCGGCTGTGGCATTGCCGTCAGAAGCGTTGTCAGAATCGGGGATAATACCAGGAAAAACCAGGCGATTCCAAAGCAGATCACGGATTTCTTCTTTCTTAATCTCCAGAAAGAAATCACAAACGCCGCAGCCGCAAAACTAAGAAAAGCCTTGCTCTTGAAAAAAGTCGGCCATTCTCCGCGATAAATCCGGTTATAATCTACACGGATTCCTTCCAGACATTCCTGCACGCTTTCGACTCCCCAACGCATCATTCCATTCACATATCCACTGTTTCCGCCCTTTATCTGGCAAATCCATATGGCCAAAAGCTGAGAAACCACATATCCAGCCACAAAAAACATAACATGGAGGATTCCCTCTCTCCAGCCACAAGGATTCATTCCACTGGAGTATTCACATATGTATGAAATCAGTACAATTCCGATATAAAATGCCAGAAATGACTGATATGTGTCAAAGGACCACACCATCATTCCAAAGCCAATGATACACCAGAGCACACTTTTTCTTTCATAAAGCCATTTGCCCACGCAAAACGCAGCGCCGATACAGACAGCCATGATCAGCGCAATCTCAAATGCCTGTAAGGTGAAATTAAATTGTTCTACAAAACATGGCGCCGAAAAAAACAGTAATAAAAACAGACCATATCCTGCATGGAGTTTCTCGTTTCTGCCGTTCCAGTACCAGATGGCAAATAGCGCGGTAAAACCTGCCAGAAAGAACATCAACAGCAAAAGAGCATTCTCCATAAAAGGCATCAAACGCAGCATACCAAATAATTTTCTGGTAAAAATCAATGCAAACCGCCGATGTCCATACCAGGACTGCAGCAGCTCCTCAGGCGCTGTCAGCATCAATTCACTATCAACAAAATATTCTCCCTGTACGAACCGGATTCCATACAGTACAAACATCAGGCATGCACCAAACCACCGAAGTACTTTCGTTTTTTTATAAAATTCCTTGATCTGCTCCCAGCTTTCCTGCAATTCCTGCCAAAACGTGTTTATCATTTGCATGACCATAGTCTCCTATATTCCTTCCTGTCTGTTTCTAACATTTCTGCCCGATTCTCATGTAGCAGCAACCTTTTACACTTCGTGGTGATGTGCCATCTCGCAGCATCAAGCTCATCTCTAGCATTATAGCATACAGAATCTGATTTACAAACATCATTTTTTGCCGGGAACCGGCTATCCAGAGGTCATATTCCTGAACAGATCCAGTCCCCGGCTTTCTTTCATCTGCTTATCTCATCTCAAAGGTCGCGCACTCGGTCTGTTCCGCTTCCGATGCACCATCTCCGGTAATCCCCACATGACCCGCCGTGCATCGGTGGTCTTCATTATGCTTACAGTTCACTGCTTCACAGTCAATCTTCAGACTCTTTTCCGGTGTCTTAAACAGGTTCTTAAACATTCCTCCATCATTTTCGGAGAAGCTTCCGCAGCAGGTTTCGCAACATTCCTTCGCCTTGCATCCATCGACTACGATCGCCTCCTTACAACAGCAGTTGTCAGAGTTGTGAACACAGTTTTTTACACTACAATCCAGTTTTGTCATGAATATTCCCTCCTGATATGTTTTTTATTGGGGGCAAAAGTTTTTTTACCCCTCTGATACAAGAATAGAATACCCATAAATGTGAAAAAGATTCAAAGCGAGGCATTAATTTGTCACAGGGAAACAGGTTCTATGGGGGCTGTGAAAAAACATAGCCTATAAAAAAGAGCGTATGAAAAAATGATTTCTCATTTTTTCACACGCCCTTTCTGTCCTATGTGTTCTTACAGTCAGCGCAGCATGTGCGCAGACCTACTGAATAGTTACGTTTTTTCATCATTGTATTTCGCCATTCATTATTTGAAGTATTTCACACCAGACTCAAAGATCTTCAGATCCTGCTCACCATAAATATTCATGGCAACGCTGTCACCCCGTCTCTCGGAATGAGCCATCTTACCTAAGATTCTGCCGTCCGGACTTGTGATACCCTCGATCGCCATATAGGAACCGTTTGGATTCCAGAACTCGTCCATGGTTGGCTTGCCAAACTCGTCTACATACTGAGTTGCTACCTGTCCATTGGCAAATAACTCTTTCAGCCATTTCTCATCAGCAACAAAACGTCCCTCGCCGTGAGAAGCCGGATTGCAGTAAACATCGCCAAGTTCTGCGCCCTGAAGCCATGGGGACTTATTGCTGACTACCTTGGTGTAGACCATCTTGGAAATATGGCGTCCAATGGTATTCATAGCCAATGTCGGGGAATCGGACTTCTGTGCCACAATCTTACCTTCCGGAACCAGTCCCAGCTTGATTAGCGCCTGGAAGCCGTTGCAGATACCAAGCATCAGACCATCTCTCTCACTTAACAGCTTCTCAATCTCTTCCTTGATCACCGCATTACGGAATACGGTCGCGAAGAATTTTGCGGAGCCCTCTGGCTCATCACCTGCAGAAAAGCCACCCGGGAACATGACGATCTGTGCCTTAGCGATCTCCTCTTTGAAGCCTTCTACAGACTGGCGGATATCTTCTGCCGTCAAGTTCTTGAATACTCTGGTGGAAACCTCTGCTCCCGCACGCTCAAAAGCACGGGTGCTGTCGTACTCACAGTTTGTTCCTGGGAATACCGGGATAAATACATGAGGTTTTGCCACCTTATGTCTGCATACATAAATCTCTTTCGCCTGATATAACTGATCCGTCACCTGGGTCTGTTTCACACCGGACTGGGTTGGGAATACGTCCTCTAAGGTCTTGGTCCATGCCTCCAAAGCCTCATCCATGGTAATCTCTGTAACTCCATAATGGAACACACCATCGCCAGTCACTTCACCGATCACTGTGTAAGTAATTGCCAGATTTCCTACCTGGTCTGCCGGAACCTCGCATACGATATCGCCCCATGCAGCTGCAAAGAAGTCTCTCGGATCTACATTATGCTCGATCTTTACGCCTAATTTATTGCCAAATGCCATCTTGCTGACTGCCTCTGCCATACCGTGGCCTTCCACTGCGTATGCAGATACCACTCTGCCAGCCTGGATATCCTGGCGCAGCTTCTCATATCCGTCCATGATCTGTGCATAAACCGGAAGATCATAGGAATCCTTCTCAATATGGAATACAACCAGCTTATTTCCTGCCTTTTTCAGTTCTGGGGTGATGATGTCCTTCTCGCTCGCAACATCCACCGCAAAAGAAACCAGTGTCGGAGGCACATTGATCTCGCCGTGATGCTCATCATTAAAGGTACCGGACATACTGTCTTTTCCGCCGATGGATGGAAGTCCGAAACCAAGCTGTGCATTGTAAGCGCCAAGCAATGCCGCAAACGGCTGACCCCAGCGGGACGGATCATCGGTCATTCTCTGGAAATACTCCTGGAAGGTAAAGCGGATTTTCTTAAAATCACCGCCTGCTGCCACGATCTTCGCCACAGAGGAAACCACTGCGTAAATAGAACCATGATATGGGCTCCAGCTGGACAGATATGGATCAAAGCCGTAACTCATCATGGTCACGGTATCAGTCCTGCCTTTCAGCACCGGAAGCTTCGCTACCATGGACTGGGTTTCTGTCAGCTGGTATTTACCACCATAAGGCATATATACAGAACCTGCACCGATAGAGCCGTCAAACATCTCCACCAGGCCTTTCTGGGAACACACATTCAATCCGGACAGAAGATTTAACCATTTCTTCTTCACGTTGACCACATCTTCATTTTTCACAAATGGATTGCCGTCCTTCTCCGGGGTATGCAGTACTACAGACGCCTCCTGATGAGCGCCATTGGTGTCCAGGAATGCGCGGCTGATATCTACGATCGTCTTACCTCTCCAGCTCATCTTCAGTCTTGGATTCTCAGTCACCACCGCAACAGTCACTGCCTCTAAATTTTCCTCAGCCGCATAGTCTAAGAACGCCTCCGCATCCTTCGGATCAACGACTACCGCCATACGCTCCTGGGACTCGGAAATAGCGATCTCAGTACCGTCCAGTCCTGCATATTTCTTCGGAACCTTATCCAGATCGATCTCCAGTCCTGCTGCCAGCTCACCGATGGCTACGGATACACCGCCTGCGCCAAAATCGTTACATTTACGGATCAGTTTGCTGACCTCTGGTCTGCGAAACAGTCTCTGCAGCTTCCGTTCCGTCGGGGCATTACCTTTCTGTACCTCAGCGCCGCAGGTCTCAATCGAAGCCTCTGTATGGACTTTGGAGGAACCGGTTGCTCCGCCGCAGCCGTCACGTCCGGTACGTCCGCCCAGCAAAATGATCAGATCGCCAGGATCGGAAGTCTCGCGGATTACATTTTTTCTTGGAGCCGCTGCCATCACTGCACCGATCTCCATACGTTTTGCCGCATAATTTGGATGATAGATCTCTTTTACATAACCGGTTGCCAGACCGATCTGGTTGCCATAGGAGCTGTAGCCGCTGGCTGCTCCGGTCACGATCTTTCTCTGTGGCAGTTTGCCGTGAAGGGTCTCATTTAATGGTCTGGTCGGATCTGCCGCACCGGTCACACGCATCGCCTGGTATACATAGGTACGTCCGGAAAGCGGATCACGGATTGCACCGCCCAGACAGGTTGCTGCGCCACCAAATGGCTCGATCTCGGTCGGATGGTTATGGGTCTCATTTTTAAAGTTTCCCAGCCACTCCTCCTTCACACCATCGATCTCCACCGGAACCACGATGCTGCAGGCATTGATCTCCTCGGACTCCTCTAAATCCTCCAGTTTTCCTTCTTTTCTTAATTTCTTCATGGCCAGAAGAGCCAGATCCATCAGACAGACAAATTTGTCATCTCTGCCTTTATAAAGTACCTCACGGTCAGCCAGATACTGTTCGTAAGAAGCCCGGATCGGTTCTTTGTATGCGCCTTCGGTAAAGGAAACGTCCTTTAATTCTGTCTGGAACGTGGTATGGCGGCAATGATCAGACCAGTAAGTATCCAGCACGCGGATCTCAGTCATGGATGGGTCCCGCTTCTCCTCTGTGGCAAAATAATTCTGGATAAACTGGAAATCCTTGAAGGTCATAGCCAGATTCAGAGAATCGTATAAAGTCTTCAGTTCTGCCTCCGGGGACTGGCAGAAGCCGTCAAAAATCCTCACATCAGCCGGAGTTTCAAATACCGTCACCAGGGTCTCTGGTTTTTGGGCAGAAGCCTCTCTGGAATCCACCGGGTTGATGCAGAAGGACTTGATAGCCTTCGCTTCATCCTCTGTTAAGGTCCCTGAGATCACATAGGTGGTTGCTGAACGAATCACCGGCTCTTCATCCTCTTTTAACAGCTTGACACACTGCTCTGCGGAATCCGCACGCTGGTCAAACTGTCCAGGAAGGTATTCTACGGAAAATACCAGATCTCCCTCCTGTTTTGGAAAGCTCTCTTCGTATAAGGTATCTACCGGAGGCTCAGAAAAAATGGTTCCCAGCGCCGTCTGATAGGTCTCTTCGGAAATATTTTCAATATCGTAACGGATCAGAACACGGACACCGCCCACAGTTTTAATCCCCAGATAGCTGTCGATCTCCTCTTTTAGTTCATGGGCCTTTACTGCGAAATCATTTTTCTTTTCTACATAAATTCTTTTTACACTCATGTATTTCCTCCTTATGGTTCTTACCCCAGCAGTTATCATTTCTGTATCTTTGCAAAATTCTTGTTTTATGAAAAAATAATACCATAAGATATATCATAAGGAAAATTAATATATCTTATGGCTTTTATTATTGTCTCTAATTTATTGTAATCATGACGTTAATTCCGCCAGATGTGTCTGGTCATTGGCCTGGATCAACACTGCTCTTCCGCTCTCCTGCTCATACCGGATCGTAGTGATGCTGGCATTCCCCACAATGATCTCCTGGTCATTCGGATCGTTTCTCATCAGATACTCCACCACATAAGCAAGCATCGCTCCATGGGACACAATAGCCAGATCACCTTTCGCCCTTTTTAGAATCTCCTCCATCACTTTCTGGCACCGGTCTTTGATCTGACTTAAGGATTCTCCCCCTGGTGGAGCTACAGTCACAGGATTCTCGCACCATTTTTCATATTCCGCCGGAAAAGCAGCCTGAATCTCCTCCAACGTCATGCCTTCCCATTTACCAAATCCGATTTCTTCCAATCCTGGAAGAGTTTCTACCGCCACATGCTGACTGTCCCCGATGGCTCCCGCCGTCTCCCTGGCACGAAGTAAGTCGCTGGAAAAGATCTGCACCACAGGGCGGTTTGCCATGCCTTTTGCCAGACAGACAGCCTGCCGTCTTCCTGTTTCATTCAACGGAATGTCTGTTTTTCCCTGAATTTTTCCTGCCACGTTCCAGTCTGTCTGTCCGTGACGGATCAAATAAATGTTTATCATAAATCCCTCCGGTTATTTTTCCAGCGGAGCGTCCTTTAAGGACTGATCATACTCTCCGGTTACAGTCATGGCATCCAGAGTCTGCTTCATGATATCTTTTACCTCTTCCACCGTCATCTGCATCCGCTCTGCCAGTTCTTCCACCGTTGCCTCACGGCCAAGCTGGTCTGCCATCGATTTGGATACCTCTTCCAGAACCTTCACTCTGGCTAACATCTTCTCCTCGATCTTATGCTCTGTCTCCTGGTCAGCAACAGCAGCTTTCAATGCCTCGGTAACCCGTTCTTTTAAATACTCGTTAAAATCCAGAACAGACTCTGCGGTTCCTAATTCTTCCACTGCCATCACCAGGGCCATGTTCGCTTCCTGCACCAGATCTCCAGCCGGCAGCCCCTTATTCAGGTATTCCCGGATCATAGCCAGGGCATTTTTCAAATTTCCTTCAATGAGACGTTTTTTCGCCTCTGCACTGCCATTTGCTGCTTCCTTGGCAAGCTCCGTATTCTCCGCTTCGCTGCAGCTTGTGATTCCCTCTAATTCATCTAAATATAACTGGAAGCCATTTAATTCTTCCTGGTTTTCTTCTGTTATTCCCATTGTTCTCTCCATCTTCTTTCTTCTGGCATCCCTGTTTCAACCGGCAGGGCCGGATACACGGATGCTACATTATTTTCATTCTAACATAAAAGCATAACCTGCGTAAATAGGTTACTGTACACGGGTAGGCATTTTCTGAACTGAAAATGCCGTATGATACAGTGGTGGTAACAGATTTTGCCGATTTAGCATGCGAAGCATCGGCAAAATCCGTTGCTGTTTGCGCAACGCGTGAACAGTAACGTAAATAGCCAAAGTTCATGTTTATCCCTTTGCATTTTCCCTCTACCTGTGATATGATGGTCATAACTCATAAGGAGGACTAATAATGGACATCAATTATGAATTATATAAAGTTTTTTATCATGTTGCCATTACCTTAAGCTTCTCTGAGGCTTCCAAGCAGCTCTTCATCTCCCAGTCTGCAGTCAGTCAGTCCATCAAGGTGCTGGAAAAGAAGCTGAACCAGAAATTATTTATCCGCAGTACCAAGCGGGTTCAGTTAACGCCTGAAGGAGAGATCCTGTTTAAGCATATCGAACCGGCCATGAACCTGATCAAACAGGGAGAGAACCAGCTTTTGGAGGCGCATACCTTAAATGGCGGCCAGCTCCGCATTGGTGCCAGCGATACCATCTGCCGGTACTATCTGGTTCCATATCTGAACAAGTTCCACAAACAGTTTCCACATGTGCATATCAAGGTGACGAACCAGACTTCCATCGCCTGTGCTTCCCTGCTGGAACACGGACAGGTAGATTTTATTGTTGTCAATTATCCAAACTCTGCCCTCTCCAGCACCCACATTCCGCGGGTCATCAATGAATTCCACGATGTGTTTGTGGCGAACCGCCAGTACTTTCCACTGGATGGCCGGGAAGTCAGCTTAGCAAGCCTGCAGAAATACCCGATCCTGATGCTGGACCGCAAGAGCACCACCAGCGAGTTCCTGCATGCAATGTTCCAGCGTTCCCACCTGGATCTGGTGCCGGAGATCGAATTGAGCAGCAACGATCTGTTGATCGACCTGGCCCGTATCGGCCTTGGCATTGCATTTGTGCCGGATTTCTGCATCCCAGCAGATGATAAAGATCTGTTTGTTGTGAAATTAAAGGAAGAACTGCCAAAACGACAGATGGTGGTGGCTTACAACGAACGGATGCCGCTCTCACAGACAGCGAAACAGTTTATGTCGATGCTGTAATACATTCTCTTACCAAAACACTTGTGAAAAGAATCCGCCTGCAGGATTTTCGCCTGCGGCGGATTCTTTTAGCAACATACTTTCCTATGCAGATTCCCGGTCCGGGAGCATGTTTTATCTTTTTCGCTCTTTCCAGAAATCTCTGATCGCTTTCTCCACATTTCCCCGGTTCACAATCTGGTGCGGCCACCACTCCCTCGGAAACAGTTCCTGATACTCCCGCTTTAAAAACCGGTCATCCAACAGCAAAATGATCCCTTCATCTTCCATGGTACGGATCACCCGCCCGGCTGCCTGCATCACTTTATTCATGCCAGGATACTGATAAGCATAGTCAAATCCCTTCTGGTTAGTCTTTTCAAAATATCCTTTCAGAAGTTCCTGTTCCGTGCAGACCATAGGAAGCCCTGTTCCCACGATCACCACACCGATCAGCCGATCCTCCTTTAAGTCAATCCCTTCTGAAAAAATCCCACCCATAACGCAGAATCCTACAAACGTTTCATCCCGTTCTTTCTCAAATTCCTGTAAAAATGCCTCTCTCTCCTCTTCTTTCATATGCCCATCCTGGCTCAGCCAGTGGATGGCATCGCCTTCTGGCTGCCGCTTTCCATTTGCCTGTTCTTCCTCCATCCGTTGAGCCCAGATCTCCTCCACAGCTTTCAGGTATTGATATGACGGGAAAAACACCAGATAATTGCCCTTTCGCCCCTGTACCGCCGTCTGAATGTACTCTGCCACCTTCTCGTATTCTCTCTGGTTTCTCCTGGTATAACGGCTCGATACATCTGACGCTACCAAGAGAAGACGGTTTTCCCTTGGAAATGGAGACTCGACATAAACCGCATAATCCTCCTGATTTCCGCTGAGCAGTTCTTTATAATACGTGACCGGGAGCAGGGTTGCTGAGAAAAATACCGTGGCACGCCCCTTATCCAGACATTCTTTTAAGTGTCTTGCCGGATTCATGCAAAACAGCTTCACCAGGAATCTTCCATCCGGCAGGCACTCCGAATAAATCCGGTAATCATCTCCCAGCTCTTCGTACACGGCCAGAAAATCCCTCAACTGAAAATAGAAATCCAGCACCAGCTCCCGGTTCTCAAAGGAATCATGTTCTTCCATAAATGGTTCCAGTTCCCCATATAAGCTCTGGAGAGCCAGTGCCAATGTGTGAACGTTTTCATAAATCTGGTATCCATCTGCCTCCCGTTTCATCTCCAGCAGCAGGCGGTTGACCTTCTCGAAAGCCCTTGTCAGTTTTCCATGTCCCTTTAAAATCTTCTTGGCTGTCAGCACATCCTCTTTGATCAGAAACGCGCTGTACATCTCACGTCCACGGGATACCAGATTATGGGCCTCATCCACCAGAAACAGATAATTTCCGGATACTCCCTCTGAAAAATACCGTTTCAGCCGCACATGGGGATCAAACACATAGTTGTAGTCACAGATCACCCCGTCTACCCAGTTCGAGATATCCAGACAGAATTCAAATGGACACACCCTGTATTCTCTGGCATATCGCAGAATCTCTTCCCGTCCAATCCCCTGTTCTGTGTGAATGATTTCATATACCGCATCATTAACCCGGTCAAAATGACCTCTGGCATAAGGGCAGTCATCTGGATTGCAGGAAATCTCCTCCAGAAAACACAGCTTCTCTTTCGCAGTGATCGCCACCGTATTCAGATACATTCCATGTTCCCGCAGGATCCGGAAAGCTTCTTCTGCCACGGTCCTGGTGATGGATTTGGCAGTCAGATAAAAGACCTTATCTGCCATCTGTTCTCCCATGGCCTTTACCGCCGGAAATACGGTGGAAAGAGTCTTTCCGACTCCCGTTGGCGCCTGGATAAACAGATTTTTCTCCCGCGCAATGGCCTTGTAGACTGAAACAGCCAGTTCCCGCTGTCCCGGACGGTAAGGAAATGGAAATTGCAGATCTTTTAAAGAGGCATCACGGCGCAGCTCATGCTCGTATAAATAATTCGCCCACTTCACATATTCATGGATTAGTCCCTGAAACCACTGATCCAGTTCTTCAAAACTGTAATCCTTCGTGAATCTGCGAATCATCTCCGTTTCCAACTGACAATAAGTCACCTGGATACCAATTTCCTCCAGCTGTTCTTTTCTGGCATACATATAACCATAGCACAGAGCCTGTGCCTGATGGACTGGGATCGATTCCTCAAGACGGTCAATATCCAGATAAACACCTTTGATTTCATCAATGGTCACATGGCCTGTCACATCCGTCATGATTCCATCTGCCCTGCCTTCCACCAGAATCTGAAACCTGCCCTCATCAATTCTGGTATTCAGGGCGACTTCTGCCTGATATCCGGCTCCCATCTGCTTCTGGATCTTCCGATGGATGCGGCTTCCCGCCTGCATCGCGTCCTTTTCTGCTCCGGTCAGCCGTCGGTTGTCCAGGTCGCCGCTTCTCATGACAAATTCCACCAGATTCCGCACAGAGATCCGGATGACCCGTGTTTCTGTTTCCATGACTGTCCCCCTTCTTTGTTTTCCCCCGCTGCAATGCGATCCCGCGGAGCGTTTTTGTGTCATAGGACGAAGTTTCCTATGACACGAAAAAAGGACCGCCCATAACAGACGATCCTCTCTCCCATTTGCTCTTATGCAGCAGTTCTCTTTACTGCCATCTTTTCTAAGAATGCTTCAAACGCTTCATTCTCGCCATCGTACTGAACTGTCAGTATATTTCTTAAATCCAGGCTTAATACTCCAAGGATTGATTTTGCATCAATGACTACCCGGTTGTAATATACGTCAATATCAAAGTCACACTGTGTTGCTGCAGCAACAAACATCTTTGCGTCATCAATCGTTGGCAACAAAATTCTTTTCTGTTTCATGTTTCTCAACTCCTTTTCAATGACAACCTTTTCGGTTGCAAGAGTTATAACATAAAGAAACTGTGATTGTCAATTTTTTTATTTCAGGTTCGTTTTTCGTCTTTTTTTGTGTATTTTTTACATATAAAGTGTTTTGTTGTTTTGATTTTTGTTCTATGTTTTTTACTGATTAAAAATTGTCCGGAAATACTCTACATTTTTTTCTATCTATTTTCCATGAATTACGGCTGACAAATTCTACATTTTGCGAGAATTATACAATTTTTTGTAACCATTCAGCGCCTTCATCGTTATAAGCAAAAATCCATTCCAGATTACGAGCATCTGTCCGCGGTTCATCAGACTGGCTCACAGACTTGTTCTTCCGTTACAATCAGATCCATGGGGCAATCATGGGGCTCCGCCGGAATTTTCTCACAGAGCATCTGTTCCTGGCAAAGGATTATCCGTTTCGCCCTTGTCTCTGGAAGAAAACGGTCATAATAGCCGCCTCCATAACCAAGCCGGACTCCGCTCAAACTACAAGCCACACAGGGAATCACGCACAGATCCAGGCTATCCGGATCTAATTTTTCTGTATCCTCTTTTGGCTCCAAAATACCATATGCTCCCGGTTTCAGCTGATCCATACTGGTGATCTGTCTCGCTTCCATCACACCCTTTTCCCGGCACAATGGAACTGCCACGATCTTTCCCTCTGCCAGCATCTTTTCCAATAGCAGCCTGGTATCAACCTCCTCCGCCATGCTGACATAACAGAAAATCCTATGGGCCTGACGATACAACTCCAGGCTTTTGACACATTCCAGAATCTGTCGGTCTGCCTGGTGGCGATAACTTTCTGGAAGATTTTTTCGTTTTTGCTTTAATCCCTGGCGGAGTTTTTTTTTCTCTGCAGCAAGATCCTTTTCATTCTCCTTGTACAGTTCCCGCACAACTGCATATCTTCTATCATCAGACAACTCTTTCCATCCACTCCTTCCGCAAAACCTCAAGCATGACAACCGGCCGTATTCTTTCTTTTAGTTTACCACAGATCCAAGGAAAAGACACCGTTTTCCCTTATTTTATATATTTTTAAAATTGTTCAAAAAAAACATTCAAAAAAATGTTGACATTTCTGCAGAGGCATGGTATTATAAATGAGTCGCTGAGATACAGCAAAACAAAACAACTTCATAAAGGGGAATAGTTCAATGGTAGAGCAGCGGTCTCCAAAACCGTAGATGGGGGTTCGAGCCCCTCTTCCCCTGCTTCGCAAGTGTCGTAAAGTTTAGGTTTTACGGCATTTTTTGTGTTTATCTGAAAAAGAATCCTGCTTGCAGGATTCTCCGCCTGCGGCAGGTCGCTTTCGCGACACTCTTCCACTCCGCCGCAGTGTGATCCTTAGCGAAGCTGATCTGGAATGGATTTTTTCTCATAACTATGAAGGTAATGAATCGTTACGAAAACATATTGATTGATATGCAGGGAGCAAAAAATCATTTGCCCCCTAGTATCACAAGATTCCAATAGCTTCTCGCACGCTCCGCACCCCAATCAGCCGGATCTTATCATTCTTCTTTATTTTCTCCAGACAGATCTGTGGCAGAATACAGGTATCAAATCCCAGCTTGATCGCCTCATTCACTCTCTGTTCGGCCATAGAAACCGCTCTCACCTCTCCAGACAATCCTACCTCTCCAAATACAATCGTTTTAGGGCTGACCGGGCGGTCCTTTAAACTGGATACCAGAGCCATCACAATAGCTAGATCCAGGGCGGGTTCGTTCATCTTCATACCACCGGCGATGTTGACATAAGCATCGTAACGGCCCATCTCATAATGGCAGCGCCGCTCCAGGACAGCCATCAAAAGGTTCACGCGGTTGTAGTCGGTTCCTGCTGCAGTTCTTCTTGGAATTCCCAGATTTGTCTGGGCTACCAGGGCCTGCACTTCCAGCAGGATCGGACGGGTTCCCTCCATAGCACAGGCCACAATGGCTCCAGACGCATCCTCCGGGCGTCCTTCCAGCATAAATTCTGAAGGATTTTCCACTTCTACCAGGCCCTGCTCCCGCATCTCGAAAACACCGATCTCATTGGTAGAACCAAAACGGTTCTTGACTCCCCGCAGAATCCGGTAAGAAGCATGGCGATCTCCTTCAAAATATAACACCGTATCTACCATGTGCTCCAGCACTCTCGGTCCAGCCACTACTCCCTCTTTTGTCACATGACCGACGATGAAAATGGTGATTCCTTCGCCTTTTGCGATCTGCATCAACAGATTGGTAGACTCCCGCACCTGACTGACACTTCCCGGCGCTGAGGCAATTTCTTCCCGGAACATGGTCTGAATGGAGTCGATGATCACCACATCCGGCTTTGTCTCCCGAATGGTTTCCTGAATGATCTCTAGGCTGGTCTCGCATAAAAATAACAGCTGTCCGGTGACAGCGCCGATCCGGTTGGCACGGAGCTTAATCTGCTTTAGGGATTCCTCACCAGAAATATACAATACCTTCTGCCCATTTGCCGCCAGATTCCGACAAACCTGCAGAAGAAGTGTGGATTTACCAATACCCGGATCGCCTCCTACCAGCACCAAAGAGCCGCCCACCACGCCTCCGCCCAGCACCCGGTCTAACTCCTGGTATCCGGTGGAGACCCGGTCTTTTTCTTCTATAGAGATTTCTGACAACGCTACCGGCTTTCTCCGTTCTGTCAGACGTATTTTCCCAGAAGGAGAGGACTCCTTTTTTATAATGGGTTCCTCCACGAAGGTATTCCACTCCTTACACGCCGGGCACTGCCCCATCCATTTTGCTGATTCATAGCCACATTCTTTACAAAAAAATGCGGTCGTTTTTGCCTTTGCCATCGATTTTCTTCCTCCTAAACGCAAGCATGTACCCAGGATCATGATCCGCGTAAAAAGGGGAAGGATCTCCTCCTTCCCCTTTTCTTTCGTACAATCAATTATCTCTTAACGATCTTAACCTTTGCAGTCACGCCTTCATTCAGCTCCACGCTGCAGTTCAATTTACCGCTCATGTTGGTTTTCATACCGCCAACAGCCACATCATCCACAAATACCTCATACTCGGTATCATCTTCTAACTGAACCGTGATCTGTACGTCCTCAGCGCTTTCCACCAGGAATTCTACACCCCAGTCCTCTGCAACAAAATGCTCTACAGCTGTTCCAGGAACAGACTCATAGACAAACATTCCATTTCTCTCCAGTTTGGTAATTTCATGATAGGTTTTTACTTTATATAAATCGCCCTTATGTTCAAAATTCTCTAATTTTGCTTTCTTATCCAGTTTATAATTACCAAAACTGATGCTTCCGTCTTTTTCTGTGCGGATTAATTCTTCGATTACCGGCATGTCTTACTTCCTCCTAGAGTATTGATATCTGAATTATACACGAACTTCTTCCACTTTGCCAGTGGTTTTTTTCGTTTCAAAGATAAGTCCGTTCTCCCCTTTGGAAACCAGCACCCGTTCTCCCTCTTTGACTGTTCCATCTAAGATCTTTTCTGCCAGACTGTCCTCCAACAGACTCTGGATGGCGCGGCGCAGCGGACGGGCTCCGTATTTCTCATCATAGCCCTTATCAATCAGATATTCCTTACCGCTCTCATCCACATCCAGCTCAATTCCCATCTGCTGCATCGCCCTCTTATTGATCACAGACAGCATAATCGAAACAATCTCCTTCATGTTATCCTTGTTCAGCGGATGGAACACGATGATCTCGTCAATACGATTCAAAAATTCTGGCTTGAAGATCCGTTTTACCTCATCCATCACCCGGTCTTTCATAAAACGGTATTTTTCTTTCTCGTCATCCACAGACGTAAATCCAAGACGCTTTGGAGCAATGATGTTCTCTGCGCCTGCGTTTGAAGTCATAATGAGGATCGTATTCTTGAAATCGATCTTTCTTCCCTGCGCATCAGTAATATGACCGTCATCCAGTACCTGAAGCAGGATATTAAACACATCTGGATGGGCTTTTTCAATCTCATCAAATAAGATCACGGAATATGGGTTTCTGCGGACCTTCTCACTTAACTGGCCTCCCTCTTCATATCCTACATATCCTGGCGGGGAACCGATCATCTTGGAAACGCTGTGTTTCTCCATATATTCCGACATATCAACCCGGATCAGGGCGTTTTCCGTACCGAACATGGCCTCTGCCAGAGCCTTACACAGCTCCGTCTTGCCAACACCTGTCGGGCCTAAAAACAAGAAAGAGCCAATCGGACGTTTTGGATCCTTTAACCCCACACGGCCTCTGCGGATAGCTTTAGAAATAGCAGTCACTGCCTCTTCCTGTCCTACCACACGCTTATGAAGGATCTCCTCCAGCTTCTGAAGCCTCTCAGATTCCTCCTCTTCCAGTTTCCGCACCGGGATCTTGGTCCAACCAGATACGACATCTGCAATCTCATTTTCGCCGACAACAAGATTTTTTTGATTCCGCTCTTTTTTCCATTTTTCACGGATTTTGTCGATCTTTTCCTGTTTTTTTGCTTGTTTTTTCTTAATGTCTCCAGCTTTCTCGTAAGCCTCTGCCTTAATAGCATTTTCCTTCTGGCGCTCTAAAGCTTCAATATCCTTCTCCAGAGCCTTGATCTCCTCGGGCTCCATATAGCCGGAAAGGCGGATCTTAGAAGAAGCCTCATCAATCAGATCAATTGCCTTATCCGGTAAAAAGCGGTCATTGATGTAACGGGCAGATAATCTCACAGCAGCCCGCAGAGCCTCATCCGTAATAGTTACCTTATGATGCTCCTCATACCGGCCTCGTAAGCCCTTTAAAATCTCATAAGACTCATCCTCAGATGGTTCTTCTATCGTCACCGGCTGGAAACGACGTTCTAAAGCCGTGTCTTTCTCAATATATTTCCGGTACTCCTCCAGCGTGGTGGCTCCAATTAACTGCAATTCGCCTCTAGCCAGGGATGGCTTTAAAATATTGGACGCATCAATAGCTCCTTCTGCGCCGCCAGCACCGATGATCGTATGGATCTCATCAATAAATAACAGCACCTGGCCATCATCCATAACCTCAGACAATACTTTTTTGATCCGCTCTTCAAATTCTCCACGGTACTTGGAGCCCGCCACCATACCGGACAGATCCAGTGTCATGACCCGCTTCTGGGCAATGGTCTCTGGTACATCTCCGGCAGCGATCCGCTGGGCCAGCCCCTCAACTACTGCTGTCTTACCAACACCTGGTTCTCCGATGAGACACGGATTGTTCTTAGTCCTGCGGCTCAGGATCTGGATCACCCGCTGAATCTCCTGCTCTCTTCCGATCACCGGATCCAGCTTCCCATCTCTTGCCAGCGCCGTCAGGTCACGGCTGTAGCTGTCAAGGGTTGGAGTTCCTTTTCCCTTTGCTCTCGCTGACTGCTGGAATTCTTCCTTTCCTCCGGCAGATACGTCCTCACCCATAGCATTTAACAGATCCAGATACAATTTCTGGATGCTGACGCCCATGGTGTTCAACAATCTGGAAGCCACACAGTCATTTTCCTTGATCATAGCGATCAGGATATGCTCTGTACCGATCAATGGTGCCTTAAACCGTACCGCCTCCCGGTAACTGTTCTCAATGACCTTTCTGGCTCCTGGCGTATAAGTGCTGCGTTCAGCAGTTCCAACCCCATTATTCGGGCTGATCAGTTCGCTGATCAGTTCGACTACCTTATCTTCTTTCACACCACATTCATCCAGGACCCTGGCTGCCACACCGGTTCCTTCCTGGATCAGGCCAATGAGCAGATGCTCCGTGCCCACATAGTGATGCCCTAAGGACTCTGCAGCATCTGCTGCCAGCCCGATGGCATCCTTGGCCTTCTCTGTAAAACGATCGATCATGCAAATTTCCTCCTGGTCTGTAACGGTTTCCATAATTCATGTCTGTCATATATCAGCTCGTGAAACCGCCATACTTGTTTTATGCTTATTTTATGCTTGTTTTATATCTGGAAGATGGTTGCGTATATAGCTGGCCCGCACTCCATCTAATTCATCTTTATCTAATGGGTGATCCGCAATCTTCATCAGATTCGCATTCTGGATACCCAGAATCAGACCATAGGCCGGACACGCCCCATCTAAGGCGATCACACCGTCACAAATGCCTGCCCGCAGATGGGATAAATAAGTCATGGCCTCCTTCATAGAAAGCTTTCTGGCGTACTTTAACACACCATAAGATTTATAAACCTCGTCTTCCCGTTCCAGGCGGTGATTTTCCAAGGTCATCTGACGTACCTGGTTCTCCTGGTCATTCAGCTGTAACGCAACCTTACAAACCAGCTCTGCCAGTTCCCGCTCCGTCTGCCCCAGAGTCTTCACATTAGACACTTCATAAATGGAGCCATAATTTTCTCTGCCTTCACCATACACACCTCGGACTGACACGCCAAAACGTCCCATATCCCCCAGCATGGCCTGGAATTTCTTTCCCAGGGAAAGGCTCGGAAGATGGATCAGCACCGACGCCCGCATACCAGTTCCCACATTGGTCGGATACGAGGTCAGGTAGCCATATTTTTCATCAAAAGCATAAGAAAACCGTTCATCCACATAATCATCGATCTGATCTGCATCCTTCAGGGCGACACTCAGATCCATCCCTGGCCTTATCGCCTGAATACGGATATGATCGGTTCCATTTAGCAAAACAGAAATGTCTTCCTGGGCAGAAAGAATCAGTTCTGCCGGTCCTTTTTTCTTTATGGAAGCCCGATTGATCACTCTGCGGTCTGCCAAAACCTGGCGTTCCAGCTCATCCAAATCCTCCAGCATCACAGCTTCATAATACCGCCCGTCAATTTCGCTTAAATCTGTCAGGCCCTCATCCAGCCTTCTTACCATCTCCCTGCCATCTTTTTCAGAAAGTCTGGACGGAAATACATATTCATTCCAGTTCCGGGCAAAACGTACCCGGCTGGCAATGATATTCTGCTCTTTTTCGCATTCCTGCTCATACCACTTAAGCATCTGTCTTCGTCCCCTCTCTTAAGGCGCGGATCTGGTCACGGTACCGTGCTGCCATCTCATAGTCCTCGCTGGCCACCGCTGTCTTTAATTTTTTCTCCAGGCTGCGAATCTCCTCCGTCCTCTCATCCCGGTGCAGTACCTTCTGTGCCTGGGCATCCACCGCCATGGTGTTTTCCGTCTGATGGACTTCTCCAGCCGGACGGATCTTCGGGTGTTTGCCCTTATGACAGTCACTGCCCTGCAATTGCTTTATATTGTCCCGGATCAGAAGATCAAACACACTATAGCAATCCGCACAGCCAAAACAGCTGTTCTCCACAAATTTCTCATAGGTCATGCCGCATGTCGGACATACTACCTGCTGGAACTTGCCGTCCTTTTCCTCCGGCTCCTCACCGCCCAGAAGTCCGGAGATCAGCTTCGCCAGAGGAAACTCTCCATCAAAAATTGCAGAATAAGCGCCAAAATCCATCTCTTTGGCACACTGGGTACAGAAATGATGCTCCGTCCGCACACCATTGATGACTTCCATATATTGAATACTTGCTTCCCGGATCTTACATCTCTCACATAACATAAAATCAATCCTTTCTTATGGTCAGCAAAAAGCTCCCGCCAACCCGATAAGCACTATTACCAATCTGTTCGGTCCCTCACCGATACCGTTATGTTTCCGAGCCCTCAAGTCCTGCGATCACGTCATACATCTCATCCACAAGACGGTGAACCTCTTCCCGTTGAACGCCCTTACAGATACCCTTAGCCAACGCTACTGCAATCTCTTCCCGCATTTCATCCATAACCCGTTCTTTATCTGCCTCTAAGGACACCACTGCACCCTTTCTCCGGTCCAGCTTCACAAACCCTTCCTGACGCAGCACAGAATATGCTTTATTTACCGTATGCATGTTAATGCTGATATGATCAGCCAACTGCCGCACGGAAGGAAGAGCATCCCCTTCCCTTAATTCTCCAGTCGCAATCCCCATGATGATCTGGTTGCGAAGCTGGATATACAAGGCCTCATCACTGTTGAAATCAATCCTTAAAATCATACTTTCACCATCTTTCGTTATACCTGTTATAGCTATCATATAACATAATGGTAATTTCGTCAAGTCGAAAACCATATGCCCCGTAATATCCTGACAGCAGGCTTCTCCAATACTACAGGACTTTTCCTGATATAACAAGAGGCCATCATTCCTGACAGCCTCTCATCCTTTGCTTATATGCTTTTGACTCTGGTATCTTTGAAATTATAAATCCAGATCTACAAACTCCAGGTCATCATCCTGATTCTCCGGCTTTGCTGCTGGCGCCGGTGCTGGTTTCTGGGTCCGTTTAACCGGCTCCATATACCGGGTATCAGACATAGAATTCTGTGATGCGGATACCGGACGTTCTGTCCTTGTATTCTGTGTTGGCTGCGTCATCGTTCTCTGACGGCTCCGGCCCTGAGCTGGCTGCTGGCGTTCCTGTCTTACCTCTGGTCTTCTGTAAGCCTGCTGATCCGTCTCTACTGCGGATTCATCATGATCCAGCTCATCACCCTGGTATTCATCTTCCTCTTCTTCCAGATCCGTAAGATATTTTTCCTCTCTGGAAAGACGTCTGGAGGCTTTTTCTCTCTTTTCTTTAGCCGCCTTGTGCGGATAATCGTCTCCGTCTTCCCGGCGCTCATAGAAATCGTCTTTTGGTCCTCTGGTCGCTATCAGCACAATGATGGCGATCAGGAGGATCACTGCCAGTGCAATAAGACCAATGATGATCCAGAACCGCATATTGTAATCTTTCAGAAGTGAATTATATTCATCTACTGTCGCGCCCTGACCATCCGATGCTGTTCCAGATGCAGGATCACGGAAATAGCGCTGCAATGTTTTCTCTGTCAGATCATAACGGTAGAAGTCTTTCTCGCCGTTCTCATTCATGGCATAAAATACGCAATAGCTTGGATTCTGGTCTTCTCCCCAGATCCAGCCCTGCACATCATGTCCATCGATGCTCACCTCGCAGGAGGTAAATCCCTCTGGAATATCCAGTCCCTCCGAAGCTGGAAGTACCGTAATCAGACGTTCTGGCGTCTTTAACTGCACACCTTCCTCCTGGACCTGGCTATCGGACACTGCTCCTTCCACCTTAGTTACATGAATGGTATATGTTTTTACAGTCTGGCCATCTGCCGCTGTAACCGTACACACGATCTCATTATCACCTAACTGAAGGTTTTCATTACCCGTAACAGAAACGGATGCCTGTGCATCTGCAGATGCTGCACTTACCGTAATCTTGTCTGTATCGCTGCCAACAGTTGCCGTATACTCCGTCACATCGGCAGAAAAGGATGGCGACAGACTTCCTGGGGAAATCTGCAGATCTGACAGTCCTGCTTCAGAAGAAGCCCCTGCCGCGCCTGCGATCGTAACCGCCGAACTGCCTTCCCGGTCAATATTCACTGTCTGACCATCTTTGTCATACACTTCCTGGGTGCTGACTTTGATCTGGGAATTTCCTGCTTTTAATGCCTTAAATTTCAACGCAAAGCTTAACTCTGTTGCCCCAGTTGTATCTGCATTTCCCACAACCCGCAAAGATCCGGCGCCGCCTGTGGCACCTGTTCCGCTGACAAACTCCAGAGCGGAAGAATCGTAAGAAAGCATCACATCAGAAGAATTGATGGTTTCTCCATCACTGCCGGTAATTTTCATATTCACCGTAATTTCATCTCCTACATTGCCAGAAGGATCGGAAAATGCGATTCTTGCTGCAAACGCCGGAAATGACATGGCAGCTGTCATCGCTGCCGTCAATGCCATACTGGCAAAATAACGTTTCATCTCTTTTTTCATGGTATCTCCTGTTTCTTTATGCGGTCATGCTCATTACCCATGACCGCTTATTTTTCCATACAGCAATCCCCTTCAGGTATTACCGCACGTAACTATTCAGTACCTTCATAGTTACGTGCAAAAATCCATTCCATATCAGCTTCGCTGATGGGATTTTTGCTTTCTAGCCTATGTGTTCTTACGGTCAGCGCAGCATGTGCGCAGACCTACTGAATAGTTACTACCGCACAATAGTCACATTGCTTCCACCTGGGCCGCCTGTATTTTCTCCCTGGCTGGTTCCCGTGGAGGTTCCTGGTCCTGTAGAAGACGGATCACTTCCAGAAGCGCTGTTTCCACTTCCTGATGCTCCTGGTCCAGTTGTACTGTCAGAACCGGAAGAAACTGTCTGACTATTGGAAGAGGCAGAGCTATAACCTGGACCATAATTGTTGTTTGAAGAACCGCTTCCACTGATTCCAGAACCCAGGGCACTATTATGGGTTGGTCCATTATCCTGACGCACCACATGGATCTGATACTCTCTTACCGTTCCATTCTGTGCTTTGACGGAAATGGTGATCTCATTGTTTCCACTCTGCAGCTGGATCGTTCCCGTACCACTGATCGATGCTGTAGAGGACAGTGGAACTGCATTGACCGTCACTTCTGTTACAGATGGGTTAACGATCAGATCGTAAGAAGTCACATCACGACTGAAGGTTGGTGTTAAGGCAAATCCATCAACACCCAGTCCAGACAACTTGTTATTCGGGCTTCCATCCGTAACAGGCTTTGCACAGGCCGTAGATGGCATATTATTGTAAACCGGAATCTTAAATTCCAGGGAAGACTGTTTTAGGGCAGTTCCATATGCCTCTGCCAGCTTCGCCCCTTCAGCGGCTGCCGCCTGAATATTGGTCATATACTGATGCTTATACAAGTTGCTTCCCTGTACATTAAATTTCTTTAAATAAAATGTATCTTGTCCTACCTTCACATAATTCGTTCCATAATACGTTGCGCCACCGATAATCGCCCGGTCACGGCTATTCCATGGTCTCTCATAGCTGCCTGACTGGGATGCATACCAAAGTCCTCTGGAAATGGCATCCATAGAACCAGACTGATAAGCTTCAATATTAAAGAAGTTATAATAACCCTGATAGCCTGCTACGGTACCAGAAATGCATTTACCAGTTCCGTTCGTTCCCTGTTCCTGCAGAATCATGGCCGCCAGCACATAGGGATTTACGCCGGATTTCGACGCTGCATTCATCAAAATATCTACATAAGACGCAGTGGTTGTCTCCGTATTGCTTACTGCCGAACTGTATCCAGGCCCAACATTGCTATTATCCGATGAAGAACTGCTGGAATCAGAGCCTCCGCCTGGTCCATCTGACATTCCAGGAGCAACCGTAGTCACACGATCCGCCTCCTTTTTACTAATAGAAGCACTTGGACCTTCCAGCTTTACATTGGAATTACTGCCGGAAGTTTTCCCAGGAGCCTCAAAGCTGACATTAGACTTGTTGGCAGAACCTGCGTTCCCAGAAGTCCCGATGCCTGAAGAACTGCTGCTCGTTGAACTGCTATTGGAAGCTCCGGTACCTGGTCCTGTCAGGCTGACACCGGAATTGGAACTGCCAGAGCTGCTGGAACTGCCTGGCCCGCTACTGTTAGCACTGTTGGAGTTGCTGGAATTTGAGTTTCCGGACACTCCTGGTCCTGTCAAGCTTGTATCAGAGGAGCTGCTTCCAGCCGATCCACTAACTCCAGGCCCTCCTGAAGAGTAAGAGCTTCCACTGGTTCCCGTTGCCGTGGTACTGCCACTTAAAAACGTTCCCTGCACCATGGACTTTAACCCTTCTGCTGTCTGGGCAGAAGAATCATAGCTGTGGGTCAGAAACTGAAACACATATTTATCATCCAGAAAATTTCTTGGATCCATATAATATTTAATAATATCTGAAGACGCCGCCACATAAGAACTGCTGTCAAATCCAGGCCATGTACTGGTATCCCAGTTATAAGCGCCATCCGCTATGGACTTCCAGGAGGAAATGCTGCTGGTATACACCAGATTTCGCCCTACTACACTCTCATTTTCAATGACCGTATTCCAATCCAGATTGGTGTGCTGCGCTGTAAACACCCAGTTTGGATACTCTGCGTGAAGCAATCGCAGACCATCCTTATAACTTTCTGGAAATCCCTGGGAAGTCAGATAGCTTTCAAAATTTCCATCGTGGGAATATGACGTCGGATTCTTTAAATATGTTGAAAGCACATACCCTGTAATTTCGGCACCACCAGTTCCTGTGAAACGGATCTGACTCCATGTCTTTCCATCCGAACCAGTTGTCTGTCCCAGCACAGTGACCGTCTTGCCATTGGTCAGCTTTCCAGCAATTGAGTAAGTGGTACCGGGACCGCTTCGCACATTCAGACTAGTCGCATTCACTCTGGCTGTACTGGCATAACTGGTCATCGGATGAAACCAGCCATCCGTAACAGGCAGAGCATTTATCATCATAAGCAGAGCCATAGCACTGGCTATCACTCGCTTGATTTTTCGTTTTTTCATGTATTTTCTCCCGATATGTACCTTTTCTTATGTAACTATTCCGTACCTTCATAGTTACGTGCAAAAATCCATTCCAGATCTGCTTTACTGGTGGTATTTTTGCCTTCATGCCTACACTTTCTCACGGACAGCGCAAGCAGACGCGCAGAGCCGTTGAACAATAACACAATCTCTATTATAAAGAGAATGAGGCATCCATGTCAACTAAATCACAAAATCTTCAAATTTTTATTACAAATTGTAAAAAATTTTTAAAAATAGAACTATCTATAAAAGAGCTCCCTGTAAAAGAACTCGCCAAAGAAAAAGAAAGGCAATGCCAAAAACGACAATGCCTTTCCAATCTACATTCCTGTTCGATTCATGATGATATGATTAAACTGGATATGCCTTATTTGCAGTATCTGCAGCGCCTGCATCTACCTTTGTCTGCTGAGCTTCTCTGTATTTGAAGAACTCCTCAGCTACCTTCGGGAACAGAGCGTAGGACAGAACATCCTCATCCTGCTGTTTCCAACGAGCACAAGCCTTCTCGAACTCTGGTAACTGTGGTGGGATCAGATCTGCCGGACGGCAGGTGATCGGTGTCTCGTCGCCGATGATCTTCTTCTGAACCTCTGGGTTGAAAGGTTTTACAGTCTGACCAAACTCACCAAGCATGATCTTCTTGGACTCCTTCGGAACCAGTTTGTAACGCTCGCCGGAGATTACGTTCATAACTGCCTGAGTACCAACGATCTGGGAAGATGGAGTAACTAACGGCGGCTCACCGAAGTCTTTTCTTACTCTCGGGATCTCCTCCAGAACTGCCTGGTATTTATCCTCTTTTCCTGCCTCTTTTAACTGGTTAACCAGGTTGGATAACATACCGCCTGGTACCTGATAACGCAGAGTCTTGATATTAACACCCAGAACCTTTGGATTTAACAGACCGCTCTTTAATGCTTCCTCACGGATCGGCTGGAAGTAATCAGCGATCTCCGCCAGTTTATCCTGGGATAAACCAGTGTCATATGGTGTACCCTTGAAGGTCTCAACCATAACCTCAGTAGCTGGCTGGCTGGTACCCAGAGCCAGTGGAGACATTGCAGTATCGATGATATCGCAGCCTGCCTCAACTGCTTTTAAGTAAGTCATGGAAGCAACACCAGAGGTATAGTGGGTATGCAGGTCGATTGGAAGCTCGGTAGACTCTTTCAGAGCAGTTACCAGTTCCTGTGCTGCATATGGAGTTAACAGACCAGCCATATCCTTGATACAGATAGAATCTGCGCCCATATCCTCAATTCTCTTTGCGATGTCTTTCCAGTAATCCAGGGTATATGCATCACCTAATGTGTAGCACAGAGCGATCTGAGCGTGTGCTTTCTCTTTGTTTGCTGCCTTTACTGCAGTCTGCAGGTTACGCAGATCGTTCAGACAGTCGAAAATACGGATGATATCAATACCGTTAGCAACAGATTTCTGTACGAAATACTCTACTACATCATCTGCGTAGTGGTTGTATCCCAGAATATTCTGTCCACGGAATAACATCTGTAATTTGGTGTTCTTAAATCCATCTCTTAACTTTCTCAGTCTCTCCCATGGATCTTCCTTTAAGAACCGCAGGGAAGCGTCGAATGTAGCGCCGCCCCAGCACTCTACTGCATAGTAGCCAACCTTGTCCATCTTGTCCACGATTGGAAGCATCTGCTCAGTACTCATTCTGGTTGCAAGTAAAGACTGATGAGCATCACGAAGGACGGTCTCAACAATCTTAACCGGTTTTTTATTTTCAGCCATTGTATTACCTCCTGATTATACTATACGAAAATTATTTCTGTTTATTTCACACCAAAGATAGCCATGAATGTTCCGGCTGCTACTGCAGTACCGATAACACCTGCTACGTTTGGTCCCATTGCATGCATCAGAAGGAAGTTGGTAGGATCAGCCTCAGAACCAACCTTCTGGGATACACGGGCAGCCATAGGAACTGCAGATACACCTGCGGAACCGATTAATGGGTTAACCTTGCCGCCGGTAACCTTGCACATCAGTTTACCAAACAGGACGCCTGCTGCAGTACCAACTGCGAAAGCAACCAGACCCAGAATAACGATCTTGATGGTATCCAGATTTAAGAATGCCTCTGCACTGGTAGTAGCACCTACAGAAGTACCTAACAGAATAACAACGATGTACATCAGAGCATTGGAAGCTGTCTCAGACAGCTGTTTAACAACGCCGGACTCTTTGAACAGGTTACCTAACATCAACATACCAACCAGTGGAGCTGTGGTAGGCAGGATCAGACATACAACGATGGTAACGATGATCGGGAACAGGATCTTCTCCAGTTTGGAAACCGGGCGAAGCTGATCCATCTTGATCTTACGCTCTTTCTCAGTAGTCAGAGCCTTCATGATCGGAGGCTGGATGATCGGAACCAGAGCCATGTAAGAATAAGCTGCAACAGCGATTGGTCCCATCAGACCTGTCTGACCTAATTTACCAGCCAGGAAGATGGAAGTAGGGCCATCTGCACCACCGATGATGGAGATAGCTGCTGCTGCCTTGTCGTTGAAGCCCATAAAAATAGCCAGGAAATATGCACTGTAAATACCGAACTGAGCTGCTGCACCGAGCAGGAAGCTCTTCGGGTTAGCGATCAGCGGACCGAAGTCGGTCATAGCGCCTACGCCCATGAAAATCAGGGAAGGAAGAATACTCCACTCATCCAGGATATAGAAATAGTGGAGAAGTCCGCCTACACCGTTGGCAGAATCTTCTGGAGCTCTCATAATATCCGGATAGATATTAACTAACAGCATACCAAACGCGATCGGAACCAGAAGTAAAGGCTCAAATCCTTTTTTAATCGCCAGATATAAGAACACACAGGCTACAGCGATCATAATCAGATTGCCGCCGGTCAGGTTCAGAAATGCTGTCTGCTGAAGAAGATTTCCCAATGTACTTGTAATATAATCCATGTCAATCCCTCCATCTGGAATCTACGCAAAAAGGTTCTTCACGTAATTCCTAGTTTAATGTAGCCAGAACTGCGCCAGAGTCAACAGAATCGCCAACTGCTACATTAATGCTTGCGATGGTACCGTCCTGAGGTGCTACGATCTCGTTCTCCATCTTCATAGCCTCAAGAACAACAACTACATCACCTTTCTTAACAGCCTGTCCTACGCTTGCTTTTACGCCTAAGATCTTGCCTGGCATTGGAGCGTTAACAGTTACAGAGCCCTGAGCGCCTGCTGGTGCTGCTGCCGGAGCTGGTGCTGCTGCTGGTGCAGGAGCTGCTGCAACTGGTGCTGCTGCTACTGGAGCTGCGCCTGTGGATGCGCCTTCTTCAACGGTTACAGAGTAAACAGTGCCATTAACAGTAATTGTATAAGTTTTCATGATGAATCCTCCTAATTGATTAATATAATAAAATTATGATCTTTTCCAACGATTGCCTGCGGAACGTTTGATTGGACGCACTACCAGGCTGTCACTGGAAGCAGTTCTTCTTCTGTGCTCGATGATAGCGGTCATGATAGCCAGACGCTCCATCTCTGCATCGTCAGTGCCTGCTGGCGCTGCGGTTGTTAAAGCAACTGGAGCCGGTGCTGCTGGCGCTGGAGCTGCTGGCGCTGCAGGTGCTGGCGCTTTCTTCTTATTCTCAAAAACACTAATGTACTTAAAGCAGCTGATCAAAAGGCTGATAAAGATCAGCACGATGAATACAGTTCCCATACCCATCAGAGTATTTAACGCTGCTTTCTCCATGTTCTCACCCAGGGAATAAACCGGAGCGAAGGACATTCCTGTAATGGAAGTCATATCCTCAGTAATGGTAATGGAGAATGCACATGCTCTCTTCTCAAATACAGTATCTACAGTTACTTCGTAGCCGTCGTCGATCTCTTTTACGGTTCCTTCGCCAGAAGAAACGTATGCACCTAAATCATCTTCCAGTCCTGCATAAGTCTCAAGACCTGCTGCGACTGCCTCAGAACCTGCTTTTCTGTTCTGTTCAACGATCGTGGTCATCTGATCTGCCGGGATAGAAACCATCTGCTCTAATAATGTAACTGTCTGCTGTTTTAAGCTTTCCTCTGTCATCGGATCTATGCCAGATCCTGCGTCAGTTGTTTTGCCACATGCAGTCAGGGAGAAGAGGCAGGCTACCACACAAAGTACCAATAATACCTGTTTTTTAATCTGTTTCATATGCCTGTCACCTCACCTTAAACCGTACCATGTTTCTTAGCTGGACGATCCTCTCTCTTTGTGAATAACATATCAAATGCTGCGATCACACGTTTTCTGGTATCCTCTGGATTCACGATATCATCAACATAGCCTCTCTTTGCTGCTGCCATTGCGCTGGACTGCAGGTTCTGATACTCTGCTGCTTTCTCGTTGATCAGAGCAACTGCATTGTCAGAAGCTGCGATCTCATCTGCGTACATGATCTTTGCTGCAGACTTGGAATCCATCATGCCGATAGAAGCGTTTGGCCATGCGTAAACGATATCTGCGCCGATTGCCTTGCTTGCCATGGTCAGATATGCAGTACCATAAGCCTCGCCTGTGATAACCGTTACCTTCGGAACACTTGCGTTTGCAAATGTGTAGGTCAGGGAAGCTGCTGCTTTTGCCATATGTCTCTCGCTGCACTGGTCTGCTTTGTATCCCTTTACATTAACCAGAGTCAGGACTGGGATGTTGAATGCGTCACAGAAGGAAACAAACTCTGCTGCTTTCTTGCATCCATCAGCGGTCAGGACTGCATCATACTCAGCTGCCTTCTCGCCATTCTCATCGTAGCTTACAGAACGGTTTGCTACACATCCAACGGTGTTGCCGTTCAGACGGATGAAACCAGTTACCATAGATGGTGCAAATGCGGATTTTACTTCCATAAAGAAGTTGCCATCAGAGATTCTGGATAATGCCAGTGCTGCGTCTGCTGCACAGTTTGCCAGATCAGAGCATACACGGTTTAAATCATCGGTGCACTCCTCATAAGACATGTCTTCTTCGTTGTTTGCTGGTAAAACAGTGATCAGCTTACGGATATCCGCTAAGATAGCAGCTTCATCACCGATGAAATCTACCATTCCAGCCTTCTCAGCCTGGAACTGGGCAGATGCAGTATTACATTTCTCAACATAGTTGTCATCAATTGCGTTTGGAGAATTTACAAATAATTTTGCTTTTTTCTCCTCCATGAATGTGAAGTCAGCGATTGCAGAAGAAACTGCCATACCGCCGCCACAGGTTCCAAATACTGCACAGATCTGTGGGATCACACCGGATGCCATCGTCTGGTTCATATACAGCTCACCAAAGCCGTGAAGAGCATCGGTAGCCTCCTGAAGTCTTAAACCAGCGCAGTCTACCAGTCCGATCACTGGTGCGCCCATCTTCATGGCCAGCGCATAAATGTTAGAGATTTTCTTTGCGTGCATCTCGCCCATGGAACCGCCCATAACGGAAGCGTCCTGGCTGTACACATAAACAAGGTTACCTTCAATCGTACCGTATCCGGTAACAACACCGTCTGCTGGTGTTTCCTTGCTTGTCATGTTAAAGTCTGTGCTTCTTGCTGTTACATAAGCGCCTACTTCAACAAAACTGTTTTCATCAAGCAGTCCATTGATTCTGGCGCTTGCTGAAGTTTGTGCTGAATTACTCATTTTGCAGTCCTCCATTTTTAAATATTTTGAGGACAAATACCTGTAGCAATCACAGATATCTGCCCCATAAATCCAATTTCTGCCGATTCTAATTGTATAATGACAAAGAGAAAATTTCAAGCAGTTTTTCGTGTTTTTTGTTGTAAATTCCTTTTTTTTGTTTTTTAATTAACAATTTTCTTATTGAAAAAAATATTTATCATCCATTCCAGGCACCAGGACCATGTATAAGACGGAACATCAGAAGCCGCCACTACAGGGATTTTCTCTGCCGCCCAGTCCCCCACATAGTAGGTGATCTCTCCCACCTTCTGCCCCTTCTTTACCGGAGCGGACAATACCTTTTCTATTGTCTGCTCCACTCTGATCTTCTCACCATCTGCTAAAAGTATTTCCGGTTTTTTTATATTTTCTCCGGTTTTCAACGCCACTGACACCTTTTCCGATGGATCTTTACTGGCCGCAATCCCTCCTGTCACCGGGATTTCAGGAAGGCAGATATCCTGTCTGAGCCTTTCTTTATGAAAATGTTCTCTGCCATAAGCAAACAATCGCCTGATATCACTCCATTTATAGGTTTTGTGAGGCGGCCATCCACAGCCTAAAACCGCAGCAACCAGATGTCTTCCTTTACTTTCTACTGCTGCCACGTAACAGTAGCCTGCCTCTCCAGTAAAACCTGTCTTCCCGGAAACCGCTTCTGGGTCCTGTTCCAGATAAGCATTGTGATTATAGCAGCTGTAAGTTCTGGAACCACTTTTATTGGAAAAACTGTAATTCTGGGTTCTGGTAATTTTCAAAAATGCCGTTCTTTCCGAGGACTGCCACACGCAGTAAGCCATCATCCTGCCAAGGTCTGATGCCGTTGTGCTGTGAAGCAGCGTGGTTCCATTTTCGTCTGTCACAGTCTGATCCAACCCATTGGGAGTTAAAAAGCAGGTATTTTCACACCCGATTTCCCTGGCTTTTTCATTCATCATATGACAAAACATTTCTACACTTCCGCCAACCGCTTCTGCCACTGCCACTGCTGTGTCGTTATGAGATTCCAGCATCAGGGAATACAATAGATCCCGCAACGAAAAGGCCTCCCCTTTTTGTGCCCCCAGGTGGACCTCCGGCTGGGAAACTGCCTTAGAAGAAAATGTCACCTCATCATCCAGATTTCCCAACTCCAGAGCCAGGATACAGGTCATGATCTTGGTGGTACTTGCCATCGGCCGGATCTCCTTTTCATTTTTTCCATACAAAACTCTCCCGGTATCCCCATCGATCAGCACTGCAAAACCTGCATGAAGTTCTCCTGGCGTCTCCTGCCCCCAGGCAGCTAATGGTCTGGGAATTCCGCAAAATAAGATAGCTGTCATGATCCAGACAGCCACAGTTCGCTTCCACTGTTCCATATCATTCTCTTTTCATGGCTCTTATTTCCAATTTTATTCATCATCCTTTCACGCTTTCACAGCAATGGGGAAAAAACTGCGAAATTTGAAAACAAATTGGAAAGCAAATACAGCAATCCATGCTTTACATCGAACATACATTCTGATATACTGGATTTATAATCTTATTGATACAGCCGGTTTGGAATAGATATCGAAAGATTCCGTTATTCAAAAAAAGCAGGAGGAAAGCACTATGGAGCAGAAGGAACGGATCATTTTCCACATTGACGTTAATTCCGCATTTTTAAGCTGGGAGTCCGTTTATCGCCTTTCCCAAGATCCAGATGCATTGGATCTTCGCACCATTCCTTCCGCAGTTGGCGGTGACCAAAAATCCCGTCACGGTATCATTCTGGCCAAGTCCACTCCAGCCAAAAAATATGGTGTCACAACCGGAGAACCTGTCGCCCAGGCGCTTCGCAAATGCCCGGATCTTGTTCTGGTCCCATCCCGTTTTGAATTTTATTCCCAGTGCTCGGATGCCTTAATCCATCTGCTGGAAGAATATACTCCGGATATTGAGCAGTTCAGCATCGACGAGGCATTTCTGGATATGACTTCCACGATCCACCTCTTCGGCGATCCGATGGAAACCGCCAGAAAAATCCGTGAGCGTATCCGGGAAGAGCTGCATTTTACAGTGAATGTCGGGATCGCCTCTAACAAACTATTAGCCAAGATGGCTTCGGACTTCGAAAAACCGGACCGCTGCCATACTCTCTGGAATTCCGAAATTCCACGGAAAATGTGGCCTTTACCCGTCCGGGATCTGTTCTTTGTGGGAGGTTCCGCCCAGAAACGCATGGAATCCATTGGCATTCACACCATCGGAGACCTGGCCCATTGTGATCCACAGATTTTAAAAGCCCACCTGGGCGAGAAATACGCTGCCCAGATCTACCGCTACGCCAATGGTATTGACGATGACCCGGTAGCGCCTCCAGAGGTTCTCAATAAGGGCTATGGCAACCGTACCACCCTGTCCCGGGATGTGGACGATTATGATACCGCCTGTCAGGTGCTATTGTCCTTATGTGAAACGATAGGTATCCGTCTCCGTAAGGCCCATGTCCAGTGCAACTGTATCTGTGTAGAATTGCGGGATTATAATTTCCGTAATCTATCCCATCAGCTTACCCTGGCTTATCCCACTGATTCCACCACCATCATTTATGAGAATGCGTGCAAATTACTGCGGGATTTCTGGGATCTGACCCCGGTGCGTCTGATCGGCGTCCGCACCAGCCACATTTCCACAGAAGATTACTGCCAGCTCAGTCTCTTCCAGAATCAGAAAAACGAAAAGCTGGAGCGTATGGACCGGGCCATCGACTCCATCCGTGAAAAATTCGGAGTAGACAGCATCAAACGCGCCAGCTTTTTAAAAGAAGATTCCATTGTCGATCATGCTGCAGGCAAATCGAAACATCTAAATGCCTATAAAAAATAATCATCGATCACATACTCATGATCATTCACACGCAAGGTTTCGATATACACGCTGCCGTCTTCCTCGCATCGTCCACAGGCGTGCAACTTTGCTTTTCCAGCTTTGGACTGGCAGGTCATTTTTTTCCCCGTTGTCTCCTGATCTGCCAGAAGCTCTGCCAGTTCTAACAGGATATCTTCCACTGCGTCCTCGATCTTGTTTTTCTCGAACTCCCGTTCCAGGGTTTCATATAGTTCTTCGTTCAGCATCCGTTTTCTCCTTTTTCTTCATTTTTATTCTTGTCAAATGTTACATTTACATATACACTAAATTCCATGAAAAAACAACTAACTTATCCAGTAACCCATGACATGGACGGAAATAAAATTGAAGAATTTCTCCGTTCCAGGGGATACTCCAAACATCTGATCATCCAATTAAAACTGAGTCCTGACGGAATCACCATCGGCGGTGAAAAAGTATACGTCACCCATGTGTTAAAGGAAGGAGAAATTCTGACGATCCGCCTTAATGAAACCGACACCTCAGAAAATATCGTTCCAACCCAGATGCCCCTGGACATCGTGTATGAGGATGAAGATCTGTTCGTTATCAATAAACCAGCTGGGCTTCCCATTCATCCATCGCAGGGACATTATGACCATACCTTAGCCAATGGCATGGCGTGGTATTGCGCCCAGCATGGAGAACCTTTCGTCTACCGGGCCATTAACCGTCTGGACCGGGATACCACCGGTCTTCTGATCCTGGCACGCCACAGCTTAAGCGCTGCGATTTTGTCAGAAATGGTAAAAAACCGGCAGATTCACCGGGAGTATCTGGCTGTAGCCACCGGAAAAGTCCCGGAATCAGGTGTGATCGATGCACCTATCTCCCGCGTGGATGGTTCCACCATTGAACGGTGTGTAGATTTTGACCGTGGCGAAGCTGCCCGCACCCACTACCGATCGGTATTTTACGATCCGGTGACAAACTGCTCCCTGGTCTCCCTAAAGCTCGAAACCGGACGTACACATCAAATCCGGGTCCATTTAAAATATTTAGGGCATCCGCTGCCTGGAGATTTCCTTTATTGCCCGGATTTCTCTCTGATCAGACGGCAGGCGCTTCACTCTCATAAGCTGACATTCCTTCACCCACTGAGCGGCGAAGAAATGTGCTTTCTCGCACCGCTACCGGCAGATATGAAAGCCATGCTTCCATCCATGATTCCGTAATTTTCTACGGTCTCCGCAATCCTTTCGGATAATGGTTTTTCAAAGTTATACCAACCTTCTTGCTCCATCCCAGAGAGCAGCCGTCAACGCAGACCAACACCCAACCATTTTTCCCGGTCAGATGGCGCTCTCCCGGAAGCTGATCGGTATTCAGTGTTTCTCCTCTTAAATATCTGGTAATTTCTTCGCTGTCTGATGGCAGGTTGATCCACTGTCCGGCCCATTCTTTCTTTAAAAACAATGCCAGACCATGGGAGGGCTCAAACCGCCCCTTCTTTATCGTTCCCAGATCCAGTCCCGGACGCATCACCTTCAGGCCCTTCATATCCACCATCTGTTTCGGAACCAGATACAGTTCTTCTCCAAACATGGTAAAGCTCCCACCAGCGATCGGCCACTGCTCCAGTCCCATTACCAGCGTTTCCTTCGCAAACTCCTGCCACGGCTGTTCCCAGTCGCTGCCCTTCTTTCCACTCTGGCGGTTTTTTTCTTTCTTTTTTTCTTTTCCTGACAGTTTTCCAGAAGCTGCGTAAGCTAATGTCTCTGTTGATGTTTCCGTCCCTTTCTTATGGACCAATGCCAGAAAATGTCCTTCCCCAGCGGTTTTATGGGGCCAGATCCGGTAACTGCCCGGGATTTCCCCTTCGGTAAATGCTTCAAAGCCAACAGGTCTTTCTGCTTCTGCCGCCTCAAAATCCTCATGCCGGTCCAAGAAGCCCAGGATACTCTCCTCATTTTCTTCTCTGGAAAAGGTACAGGTAGAATACACCAGATAACCGCCTGGTTTTAACATGGCTGCTGCACGATCCAGGATCTCTGCCTGGCGAGAAGCGCATAATTTCACATTATCAGGACTCCACTCTTCTCTGGCCTGCTGGTCCTTGCGGAACATTCCCTCACCAGAACACGGGGCATCCACTACGATCCTGTCAAAAAACTCTGGAAAATAAGAAACCAGCCTGCCAGAATCCTCATTGGTGACCACGCAGTTTCCCACGCCCATCCGTTCGATATTCTGGGATAGGATCTTCGCACGGGCAGGATGGATCTCATTGCTGACTAAAAAACCGGTCTGACAGAGTTTTCCTGCTACCTGGGTGGACTTACCACCTGGAGCTGCACACAGATCCAGAACCGTTTCTCCCGGCAGAACACCTAAAAGCTCCGCCACCGCCATGGCACTTGGCTCCTGAATATAGTATGCGCCAGCTTCATGAAGAGAGCTTTTCCCCGGACGGGTATCTGCGTCATAATAATAGCCGTTTGGAACCCACGGGATCTGCTGGAGGTGGAACTGTGTTTTCCACGACTCCTGCTGCGCTTCCCGGCATTCCTGCACTTTATCGATCCGGTCTCTGTTTTCATCCTGAACAAGCTGTATCTGGACGTTGTGCATCTCAGAATCCACTTTCCACGGGTTGAACCGCAATCCCTGCACCCTTGACTTTCCATAGCTTTCTACAAACGCAGGATACTCTTCTCCCAACATTCTCCGCATCTTTTCACAGAATGCCCCAGGAAGCTCCCGTTCCATCTGTTCTGTCTCTTTATTCTGCTCCATTCACCTTTCTCCTTTTAAAACTTCCAGGATTCAAGTCGAACGTCCGTGAGACTTGGCGCGTGATTCTGGTCAGCGAAGCTGACATATTCCTATCAGAATCACTGCGCATCCTCGCGGAGCGTTTATCTCAGTCGGAGACCCACCTCCGACTGAGATAAAAAACAGGAGCCTGATCGGCTCCTGCATGCGTTATCATCCTTATAACTCGATCTTGAAATCATCGTTTCCGATACCGTTTACTACATAATAAGCAACATCTTCTTCCGGTTTTACATAAAGAACGATGGTCTCGATCTTTACGCCTGGATTTGCGTCTGCAAATGCGATTTTTGCTCTCTCAAGGATCTCTTTTGCTGCAATCTCTTTGCCAGCGTACTGGATCACAACTGCTGCCTCAGTTTCCTTTTCAGCCTTCTTTGCAGGTGCTTTCTTTGCTGCAGTCTCTTTCTTTGGAGCTGCTTTTCTTGCAGGTGCCTTCTTCGGAGCTGCTTCTGCTGCAGGCGCTGCCTCTTTTTCCGGCTCAGCCTTTACCTCTGCTGCTTTTACTTCTGTCTTTACAGTCTCAGCTTTTACTGCTTCTGTTTTTATAGCCTCTGCCTTTACAGGAGCTGCTGCTTTCTTTACACATCTAGCTGCCATTTTCTTTTTCCTCCTAATTTTCATCGTTCTATTCTCTCATGTCCTTTTCCTTTTTTGTCCAAATCAAATTGACTGTAGTATATAATGATTTTCGATATTTGTCAACCTTGTGGGGCTCTCTGACATCCCTGAAAGATTCCATTTTCCCGAAATTTCTGCATCATCCTGTTTAAGACCAGCTTCTTGTTAGCGCTCCAGGCAGGGCCGATCAGCAGAGCTTTTGCCCCGTCCCCGCTGAGTCTGTGGATCACCACGGACTGGGGAAGTCTGGCCACACAGGTAAGGATCAGATCGAGATACTCCTCCAGCTCCATCAGTGAAAATGGATTCTTTTCGTACTCCGTTGCCATCTGACTGCCTTTCAATATATGCAGAAGCTGGAGTTTTATGCCATCTACCGGGATTTTGCCAAGATAGTCCACCGTCTCTAACATTTCTTCCTTCGTCTCCCCAGGGAGTCCCAGGATCACATGGACCACCACGGTCAGCCCCGCCTCCTTCAACCGTCTGTAAGCGTCCTCAAATACCTCCAGACGATAACCTCTATGAATTCTCTCCGCTGTCTTTTCGTGGATGGTCTGAAGCCCCAGCTCTACCCATACAGGTTTCTGACGGTTCAGTTCCTTTAAAAGCGCTACTACCTCATCCCCCAGACAGTCCGGTCTGGTTCCCACAGACAGAGCCACAATGTCAGGATGTGTGATAGCACGTTCAAATAATGTTCTCAGATAATCTACCGGGGCGTAAGTATTGGTGTAGGACTGAAAATACGCAATGTATTTTCCTTCACCAGAAATCTTCCGGTGGACCCGCGTCTTTGCCTGTTCAATCTGCTCCCATACATCCGGATATCCGGTTCTTCCCACTGCAAATTCCCCGGAACCGCCCTGGCTGCAGAAGGTGCATCCGCCTGTCCCCACAGTTCCATCCCGGTTTGGACAGCTCATACCGCCATCCAGGGATACTTTATAGATCTTCTGTCCGAACTGGCGCTTTAATTCGTAATCAAGAGAATGATACGGTTTATCTCCCCACACCATCTCACGCCACATCCTTTGAAGAAAAAACCACATATTTCAAATGCTTCATCACATGGAGATATGCCGGAATTAGGAACAGATCTGCTGCGATCCAAGCTGCCGGATTCGCCAGACATGCTCCATCGTAACCAAGAACCGGAACCAGCCAGAAAGCAACCGCCGACCTGGCAATCATCTCGCAGACACCTGCCAGAATGGCCAGTCTGGAATACCCCAGTCCCTGAATCATGAAACGAACGATATTTACCAACGCCAGCGGGAAATAAAACGATACATTCGCCAGCAAAAATGTCCTGGTATTATGTAAGATCTCCGTTTCTGAAGCATCCACAAACAACAGTGCGATCACATCACTGAAGAAATAGATCACTACAAAGGCGATCACTGAATAAATCGCACCTAACAGAACGCAATCCCTTAATCCCCTGCTGATACGATCCAGTTTTTTCGCACCTACATTCTGGCCTCCATAGGTTGCCATGGTCGCTCCCATGGCATCAAACGGGCAGCAGAAGAAAGTTCCGATCTTACCGCCGGCCGTAACAGATGCCACTGCAACAGAACCAAGGGTATTCACCGCAGTCTGTAAGATCACACTTCCGATGGCAGTGATGGAGTACTGCAGCCCCATAGGGATTCCCATGCCGCACAGTATCATCATGGAGTGCTTATGAGGTCTCCATTCATCTCCCTGCATCTTCAGAACCGTAAATTTCTTTTTCATATAAAACAGGCACAGCAGGCCGGATACCCCCTGGGAAATAACCGTTGCCCAGGCTGCTCCCGCCACACCCATTTTCAGGATAATAATGGTAAACAGATCCAGGATAATGTTCATGACAGAGGAGATCAGTAAAAACACCAAAGGGGTCGTGCTGTCACCCAATGACCGGATGATACCCGCCAGCATATTGTAAAGATAGGTAGCCGGGATTCCCAGGAAAATGATAAAGATATAGATGTACGCCTGATCAAAAATATCCTCCGGCGTCCTCATCCATGTCTGGATATTCCGGCACAACAGGCAGACAACCACAGTCATAACCACTGCGAATACTGCAGCCAGCCAGCCGCTATTGGCCACATACCGGCGCATGGCACTCTCATTCTTTTCGCCAAACTTCTGTGCTACCGGGATAGCAAAGCCACTGCAGACACCGTTGCAGAAGCCGATGATCATAAAATTAATGGAGCCGGTAGAACCAACGGCAGCCAGAGCCGTGACACCCAGGTATTTTCCTACAATGATGGTATCCATCATGTTATAAAACTGCTGAAATAAAAAGCCGAACAGCATCGGAATCATAAAGCCAAGGATCAGCTTCATCGGTGATCCGCTGGTCATATCCTTCGTTGTCTTGCCTGCCATGTTTTCCTCTCCTTTATCGTCCAAAATAATCGCAACGGCTTCTCCTATGCAGTTATGTACAGACCTGCCGGACAATTACGTTTTCTCGCTTTAATTTAACATATTTTCTATTTTTTTCAAGTATCTTTTTATAAAAAACGAGGAACTTTTATGACCTCATTCTTTCGCCATATCCGCCAGTCTGTCACCCTGTTTTTTCTCGCTGTCCTATGCTTCTGCGCAGGCAGTGCCATAGCCCGGGTTTCCCCCACTGCTCCCCCGCAGATTGTCCCTGTCTCTGCTGGAAACGAGGGAAACTGGGGACTTTCCTTTCAACAGGAAGGCAAACCGCCTGTAGCCAACGCCTCCGCCGATTACTTAAAGCAATTTCACGCCTACTATGCCGCCCAGACAGAGGAAAAGGTTCTCTATCTGACCTTTGATGCAGGATATGAAAATGGTAATACTCCGGCGATCTTAGATGCCTTGAAAAAGCATCAGGCACCCGCTGCTTTTTTTCTGGTAGGCAATTATCTGGAGACCAGCCCGAACCTGGTAAAAAGAATGGTGGAGGAAGGACATACCGTGGGCAACCATACCTATCATCACCCGGATATGTCCAAGATCTCCACCAAAGAAACATTTTCAAAAGAATTAAGCGATCTGGAAATGCTGTATACAAAAACCACAGGGCAGTCCATGACCCGCTACTATCGTCCTCCCCAGGGCAAGTACAGTGAAGCCAATCTGAAAATGGCTGATGAACTTGGCTATCAGACTTTTTTCTGGAGTCTGGCTTATGTAGACTGGTATGAAGATAAACAGCCCACCCGTGAGGAAGCTTTTCAGAAATTGTTAGGCCGCATTCATCCAGGCGCTATCGTCCTGCTCCACAGCACATCCAAAACCAATGCCCAGATCCTTGACGAGCTGCTGACCCGCTGGGAGGAAATGGGCTACCGTTTCGGACGGCTGGAGGAACTGACCACCGCCTGAATAACCATGGTTTTGCGCCTATGCCTGCACGGCTTTCATTCCATTTTTTACCTTTTCCCGATATACATGGATAAAATACAGTATCTCCACCAGACCTGTGATACTCCAGGAGAAGCTGTACAACAGATACAGGGACGGAATGGTGTGGAAATAGGCAAATACCGTGTACACCCATATGATCCGGAACACACAGGAACCCATGATCACCACCACCGTCGGCACCAGACTCTTTCCTAATGCCCTGGAAGCCGCAATGGTACAGTCCATAAACGCGGAAATTCCGTAGGAAAATCCCATAATGGAGATCCGGTACATTCCCGCCTTCACTACCTCCGGGTCATTGGTAAACAGAGATAAGAACTGTCTTCCAAAGATCACCAGCATAAGCCCCATGATCGCACCCACACCGAAGGAATAAGCAAGACTGATGAAATAGCTTTTGAGTATCCGCTCCTTCTTGCCCGCTCCGTAGTTCTGTCCCATAAAGCTGGCGCAACCGGTATAAAAGGCTGCCATCATATCGTAGATCAGTGCATCGGAATTCGCTGCCGCCGAGTTGCCTGCCACCATAGTAGCGCTGAAGGAATTAACGCCCACCTGGACGAACAGGTTCGCGATGGCAAAGATCATATTCTGGCAGCCAGCCGGAATACCGATCCGGACAATGTCCCTTGCTTTGCCCTTCGTCAGCTTCATGTCCTTCATCTGCAGACGGAAAATACCCTTACTGATGAACAGGGCACGCACGATCAGTCCTGCGGACACATACTGGGACAGGGCGCTGGCTAGACCAACGCCTGCTGCCCCCATCTGACACACAACTACAAAAAATAAGTTCAGCAGAATATTCAACACACCTGCAACAGCCAGGTACAGCAAAGGTCTCTTGGTATCTCCCACAGCGCTGAACACTGCGTTGCCAAAATTATACAAAGCTAACGCCGGAAGACCTAAGAAATAGAGACGAATGTATAACACCGCTCCATCTAACAGCTCCTCCTTGGTATTTAACAGTTCCAGGATATTTCTGGAAAATCCAGCGCCGATGAGAAGCAGGATCACACCGATGACCAGGCTTAAAATTGCCGCAGAATGGACGGTTTCCTTCACGCCCCGCTCATTTTTCGCCCCATAATACAATGCCACCAGCACGTTAATTCCCCCAGACAAACCAATCAGGAATCCTGTAAACATGGTGACCAGGATCGTGGTAGAACCCACAGATCCCAACGCCATGGCGCCTGCAAAATGACCTACCACGGCAATATCTGACATATTAAATAATACCTGAAGAATATTGGACAGCATCAGCGGAATGCTGAAAAATAAGATTCCCTTTGCTAAGGAACCACTGGTCATGTCCTGATTCTTTTGTTCCATGATCTAGTCCTCCAAAACGCTTTCTCCAAACACAGAAATCCCATGGTTTAAAAACAGTTCTGCTGTTACACCATTTCCAGGAACTGTCTGTCTGCTGAAACTTCCATCATAAATGATCCCACAGCCACAGGAAGGGCTCCGTTCTTTTAAAATGGCTCTTTTACATCCATAAAGCTTTGCCATTTTCAGGGCTTCTTCTGCGCCTTTCTGGTACTGAACGGTCACATCCTCCCCAGCCTGATTGATCACCCGGTCTCCGGATCGCTCCGAAGCGGTCCGGGGTGTAGAAAGACCGCCCAACTGTTCCGGGCAAACTGGAATCAATACCACCTCCGGGTTCTCTAACAGTTTCTTCACCCTGGGATTTTCCTTTTCTTTTCCATCATAACGGCACCCTATCCCCAACAGGCAGGCGCTGACCAGAATTTTTTCCGGCATATTGCTTCCTCCATCCCCAGATAAAGCCCCGAATATAAATCCGGGACTTTTATGGCTGGAAAGAGGGAAGTTCTTTTTTTTATAAGAACTTCCCTCTTTTACTTGTAAAGCGGACATTCGCAATCCGCTTCGCTACTTGCTCATGAACGCAGTCGCTTCGCGATCTGTCAGTGGGAGCTTTCAACTCCCACTGACATAAGCATCCCCCCTCACCCGCCGCTTAATGCTCCGCGCACTTGAAGCGGGGGAATGCTTATCTGCGTTCAAAGTAATGTCCACGGTCAACACCGCATCCATACAGCTCAACTGAATAATTGATTCACTTCTCTCGCAGGGATTAAGCCTCCTGGGCCTTCACCTCGCGCTGGATTTTGGAGTCGATCTCCTCTTTCAGTGCTTTGATAAACTCCTCTGGGTTCTTCTGTCCCTCATCGCCAGCGAAACGGCTTCTTACAGAAACAAGACCCTCTTCTTCCTCTTTCTGTCCAACGATCACCATGTAAGGAACCTTCTGCATCTGTGCCTCACGGATCTTGTAACCGATCTTCTCTGCACGGGTATCCACCTCAACACGGATACCAGCATCATCCAGCTGTTTTCTTACTTTCTCTGCGTAATCAGCATACTTATCAGAAATTGGAAGCACTTTAACCTGTACTGGAGCTAACCAGGTTGGGAATGCGCCTGCAAAATGCTCGATCAGGATACCGATGAAACGCTCGATGGAACCGAATACTACACGATGAATCATGATCGGGCGATGTTTCTCGCCATCTGCTCCCTGATACTCCAGCTCAAATCTCTGTGGAAGCTGGAAGTCAAGCTGAATGGTACCGCACTGCCAGGTTCTGCCAATGGCATCTACCAGATGGAAGTCGATCTTTGGTCCATAGAATGCGCCATCGCCTTCATTAACCACATAGTCAAGACCAAGAGCATCCAGAGCGCTTCTTAAGCCTTCTGTTGCCATCTCCCAGTCCTCATCGCTTCCCATGCTGTCCTCTGGTCTTGTGGAAAGCTCTACATGATATTTGAAACCAAACAGAGTGTAAACCTCATTGATCAATTTTGCAACGCCCATGATCTCGTCTTTGATCTGCTCAGGAGTCATGAAGATATGTGCATCATCCTGGGTAAAGCAGCGCACACGCATCAGACCGTGTAACTGACCGGATTTCTCATGACGATGAACGATACCCAGTTCACCCATACGCAGTGGCAGGTCACGGTAGGAACGTGGCTCGGAAGCATAAGTTAACACGCCGCCCGGACAGTTCATTGGTTTGATCGCATAGTCCTGTCCATCGATCACGGTGGTGTACATGTTGTTCTTATAGTGATCCCAGTGACCGGAGGTCTCCCACAGGCTTCTGTTTAAGATGATCGGAGTAGAAATCTCTACATAACCAGCCTTTTTATGAAGCTGTCTCCAGTAATCTAACAGAGTGTTCTTTAATACCATGCCCTTTGGAAGGAAGAATGGAAAACCTGGGCCAGCATCATGCATCATGAATAATCCCAGTTCCTTGCCTAATTTTCTGTGATCACGTTTCTTTGCCTCTTCCAGCATGGTCAGGTAAGCCTCTAACTCCTCTTTCTTGTCGAAAGCTGTTGCATAGATACGGGTCAGCATCTTGTTGTGCTCATCGCCTCTCCAGTAAGCGCCTGCGATGCTGGTCAGCTTGTATGCCTTGCCAACCTCCTTGGTATTCATCAGATGAGGGCCGGCACAAAGATCTGTGAAATCACCCTGTCTGTAAAAGCTGATCTCCTCGCCTTCTGGCAGATCCTCGATCAGTTCTACCTTGTATGGCTCTTCTTTCTCTTTCATCAGAGCGATCGCCTCGTTTCTTGGAAGGGTGAAACGCTCGATCGGAAGTGCCTCTTTTACGATCTTCTTCATCTCTGCTTCGATCTTCTCTAAGTCCTCAGCAGCGATTGGGGAAGCGAAATCAATATCATAGTAAAAACCATCTGCGATAGACGGTCCGATTGCCAGTTTTGCTTCTGGATACAAACGCTTAATAGCCTGTGCCATTACATGGCTTGCTGTATGGCGAAGGGTTGCCAGACCACCTTCGTCCTTAGCAGTCAAAATATTTAAGGTGCAGTCTTTGTCTACAACAGTTCTTAAATCTACTCTCTCGCCGTCAACCTCACCTGCGCATGCCACTCTTGCAAGACCTGCGCTGATGTCCGATGCAATGTCCAGAACGGACATAGCCTGTGCGTACTCTTTTACGCTTCCATCTTTTAATGTAATCTTCATGGTCTTAACTCCTTTTTTTGAATCCTTTTCAGGATGGTTTCGAACAACCAGAAAGTCTGTCACTGGCAGCTTTTTCCAGTTGCATGGCAACAAAAAATCCCCTGTCAGACATATACCTGTCTGACAAGGGACGATATCCAATACCGCGGTTCCACCCTGCTTGCTGCTTTCGCAGCCTCTTCATTGTGATGATAACGGAATCACCGTGTCCGATTAAGGACCACTCCAAGCTGGTATTCACCTGATCTCTGCCGTAGGATACTTTCACCAAGTGTATCCCTCTCTGAACGTTTCCATCAGACTACTGGACTCTTCAACGTGTTCTGTGTCTGATTATAACACGGCGGATAAATATGTCAAGAGGTTAATTAAAGGATCTTGCGGATCCATCCCTCCGGAGCTTCGATTCTGCCCATCTGGATACCGGTTAAAGTCTCATACAGCTTCTGGGTAACCGGTCCCATCTTCTCCATACCTGATGGGAAGCAGATCTCTTTGCCATGATCTACTACCTTGCCTACAGGGGAAATAACGGCTGCTGTGCCACACAGACCACACTCAGCGAAATCAGACAGCTCAGATAATTTCACTGGTCTCTGGGTTACTTTCAGTCCTAAGTAATGCTCTGCTACATATACCAGGGAACGTCTGGTGATGGATGGCAGAATGGAATCAGACTTCGGAGTGACCACCTCACCGTCTTTTGTTACGAATAAGAAGTTTGCTCCACCGGTCTCCTCTACATAAGTTCTGGTAGCTGGATCCAGGAACATATTCTCATCAAATCCGTTGTTATGTGCAACCTCATGTGCGTGAAGGCTCATAGCATAGTTTAAACCAGCTTTTACATGGCCGGTTCCATGTGGCGCTGCACGGTCAAAGTCGCTGACACAGATGGCAATCGGCTTTGCGCCACCTTTAAAGTATGGACCTACCGGTGTACCAAACAGACGGAACTGATACTCCTGAGATGGTTTTACACCGATGACTGGACCGGATGCAAACATATATGGACGCAGATAGAAGGTTGCGCCGCTGCCGTATGGTGGAACCCATGCTGCGTTGGCTCTTACCACCTGATCAACAGCCTCTAAGAATCTTTCCTTTGGAAATGGCGGCATCTCCAGTCTGGAAGCGGAGTTCATCATACGCTCTGCATTTAAATCCGGGCGGAAGGTAACAATGCTTCCATCCTCAGTTGTGTAAGCCTTCAAGCCCTCGAAGCACTCCTGGCAGTACTGTAAAATACCAGCACACTCGTTAATGACCACATTGGAGTCTGCGGTCAGACCGCCCTCGTCCCATTTTCCATCTTTGAAATTTGCTACATAACGCATATCAGTAGGCATATAAGCAAACCCGATATTGCCCCAATCGATATTTTTCTTTTCCATGACGATTCCTCCATTGTATATACTTCTAAAGTTTCTAAAAATCTGATTAGAAATCATTATAGACCTATTATTTTGTAAAAGCAATGTCTGTTTTTATTTTCTGTATATCATTGTGTCATATCTTCTATTCTTCATAGTTATAATATGGTTGTTTGTTATAACCAACATGAGATTTCCGTTGTACTTCAGCCGCCGGATTTCTTTTCCTACAGCACCACAATCAGTGCAAGGGTAAGCAGCACCACGCTGATCATAATCTGCAAAGAATTGATCGCACTGGAAAGCTCCACATCCCCATTTAATTTGCCGGTAAATGCCGGGCTGACCGAAGAAACCGGTCCAAATGCCACAATGGCAAGAGTCTGGCGCACCTCTAAGGAAAATGGCGCAAGGAAATAAAAAATCAAAGAAAATGCCAGCGCAATGGAATAACGGATTGACAGGATCTTCACGATTTCTGTCAGTTTTTCCTTATCTGCATGGATCTCAAATCCAATTCCGATCATAAACAGCGCCAGGAACGCATTCGCACCGCCTGCCGTAGAGGCAAAAGACAGCACCACCTCCGGCAGTTTGATCTGGAACATGGCAACTACTGTCATGATCATGTAACAGTCAAATGGCAAGGAAGACAGTAAGGTCTTCGCCATAGAACCAGCTGAGCTTCTGCCTCCTTCTCCCTTCGCCGCACTTGCCAGAGCGAAGGTCAATCCTGTACACATAACAGAGTTTCCTGCATCAAACAGACTGGTAGCAGCAAATCCGACAGGCCCCAGGAAATTCTGGATAAATGGCATAGTAAAATTGCCGATATTATAACCAGACAGATTTAACATATCAAAGGCTTTGGCGTCACCAGATCTTTTCTGATTTATACCATAACCAATTCCCACATAAATTAAGTTGCAAACGATACCGATGACGCACAGGATCAGCATAGACATATCCATGCTGATCTTGCTAAAATTGCTGATGATCGCACACGGCAGGGTGATCCGGATCACGATCTTCGATAACACATAAAAATCCTCTGATTTAAACACATGGATCTTCTTTAACGTATATCCAAGGGCAATGATCCCCATAAACGCAAACGCTTTGGCAAGTACCCCTAAAATCGCTGCCATAATCTCTTCTCCTCTCTTCTAGTCCGCATAAGCTTCACGCACCATTCCATCACTGCGTCAGTTTTTCGTAATCAACTCTGGCAAACCGATGATAGGTAACCCCAAAATCATCTGCATCAAAGCAGTACACATAAGGATCCACTTCTTCCCGGTCAAAATACAGTACACAGCCCGAATCTTCTTCCCGATCCTCACATACCAGTCCGCCCTGTTCCCTGGCATAGGTTTCAAACAAATTTCGTATTTTCTCTAAGCTTCCCTCTTTTAAACACGCAAGCAGCCGTACCAGAAGTTCTGGATACTCCATCTGCTCTGCCACATACTGACAGCCCTCTTCCGGGATCTGGACAGCGATCCGACCCTCATGATACTCGGTTTTGACCGGACCAAGATAGGTAGCTTCTACCTGCAGATACTGACGGACACACTCCGCAAGATCTTCTCCCTGAGCCACAGTATAAGCCTGCCCCAGATACTCCCGTATGGAGTCACAGGGATAATAAAGGCGGATGCCGCCGTCGATCTTTCCCAGCTTCAGTTCCCACTCTTTTAACGTATCGGCAATATGCTCTTCCAGTCTCATATCCCTACTCTGCCTTTTCGTCTGCTTTTTTGTCTGTTTTTCCATCTGCCTTTTCCTGGTTTCCAGCGTCCGCTGATCTTCCCTTCTCATCATAAGTATCCAGGAAATGATGGCGCACACCACCGGCTTTGTAGCCAATCACCGTATCCAGATTGACATTCTCCACGCTCTTAAAGATATTACTTTCCACAAATGGATTGGTCTCCTTCAGTTTTGCGATCAGCTGCTTCACTTCCACTCTCTTGGAACGAGTCTCCTCGTTATTGCAGGTGGTACAGGTATCTGTAAATTTGCAGGCACACTGGATGAAATGCAGATGGTTATAGTCTCTCCAGGCTTTGATATCATCCTCGCGGATCAGGTACAGCGGACGGATCAGCTCCATTCCCTCAAAATTTGTGCTGTGAAGCTTCGGCATCATGGTCTGTACCTGGGCGCCGTAAAGCATCCCCATTAAAATGGTCTCGATCACATCATCATAGTGATGACCCAGGGCAATCTTATTACACCCCAGTTCCTTAGCAAAATTATATAAATGTCCACGGCGCATACGGGCGCACAAATAACAGGGGGATTTCTCCACATTGTATACAGAATCAAAGATATCTGACTCGAAAATGTGTACCGGGATCTTTAATTTTCTTGCATTTTCCTCAATCACATGACGGTTTTCCGGGCTATATCCCGGATCCATCACCAGATATTCCACCCCAAACGGGTACTTGCTATATCGCTGCAGCTCCTGGAACAGCTTCGCCATCAGCATAGAATCTTTTCCACCAGAAATGCAGACCGCCACCCGGTCGCCTTCTTTTACCAGTTCATACTGACGGACCGCCTTCGTGAAATTGCTCCAGATACTCTTGTGAAACTTCTTGCGGATGCTCTTCTCCACGGACTCGCAGATCTCCTCTGCCTCCTGTTTTTTCATCTCGCTCATCAGCCAGCCGATATAACCGCCTTCCAGACTATATGCCTCATAGCCACGGCCACACAGTTCTTCCGATACATCCACACTAACCCGGCCGCGGCTGCAGACGATGATCAGTTTCTTTCCCGTATTTTCTGGTGGATTCTCCAAAAGCTCCTGCTCTGGAATCGCAACAGAGCCCGGGATCGCTCCATGGGCAATCTCAGTCTCTCCACGCATATCGATCACATCAAAGGTTCCCGGCTCCAGTTTTTCTAATTCTTCTATGGTAATATTCATGTACATTTCCTCATTCTATTCGTTAAATTTCCAGTAACGCAGCCACTACATCAGTACCGTCAAAAGCATAGCGCAAACAGGAAGGGTTACAATGCTTAACAATGTAGATACGACCACCGTTCCTGCAGCCAGATCCTCATGATATCCGTACTGTACCGCAAACACAGAAGTGATCGCCGCACACGGACACGCCTCTAGCAGCAGCACTACCTCTGCTACCATAGATCCAGCTCCGATCACCCGGAATACCACAAAGCAAATGGCTGGAACCAGGACCATGCGGATCAATGTCACATACCAGATCATAGGATTCCCTGCCATCTTCTTCAGATCACTGGTTCCAATGATCATACCGGTAATGATCATGGCTAATGGTGTATTGATATTGCCGATCAGTCTGACAGGTTCCGCAATCACCTCCGGTACCGAAATCTGGCCCAGATATAAGATCAGACCCAGAATCACAGAGAGTATCACCGGAGATGTGCCAATGGTTTTTAAAATTGCTTTCAGATTGGTGGTTTTCGTCACCACTGAATAACCAACCGTCCACAGCAAAATATTAAACACTGTCACAAACACACTGGCATACATCAGTCCTTCTGCCCCAAACAGCGCCTGAATCAGCGGAAATCCCATGTAAGCCGCATTAGAAAACATTCCGGCAAAGCAGATAATTGGCTTGTCACTTCCTTTCATTTTCGCGGTCGCCACCATAGCCACCACGATTCCAATCACCAGAGCAATGGTGCTCCAGATCAATGTCAGGACCAGATTGGCCAAAATCTTCTCGTCAAACTCCGTCATGTACGAATGGACCACCATAGCCGGTACTACCAGATATAACAGCAGATCCGAAAAACCTTTCTTGGCCTCCACCTTGATTGCTCCAGTTTTACTGCATATGCAGCCTGCCAGAATCATACAGAACAATTCCATTACCTGCCGTGTCGTAATCATTGCTAATTCCATTGATGTTCACCTGTCCTTTTTATCTCAGTCGAGAAGGCTCCCACCTCTTCAAGTGGTGAGTAATAACAAAATATGTCAGCTTACGCTGACCAGAATCACGCGCCAAGTCTCACGGATGTTCGACTTGAATTTCTGTCTCCTATTCCCGGAATCATCAGTATGATACCATACTTTTTCAAAAAAGTTTATAAAAAATTATAATCCTGGCAAAAAAAATCCGTGGCTGAGTTAAAAAACCTCGCCACGGATTATTCTCATACCGTTCCATGATCTCCTTAACGGAAATCGGAATAGGAATGATACAGTTTCTTGACTACATCGTAGGACAATTTTCTTCTGCGGTACTCGTCTACAATACCCTTGTTATTCATGGTTCTTGGACGGTTGCTGAACCACTCGTTGCTGATCCGCACATCGCAGAACTGCCAGATATAGATACCGCTGCAGCCTTCCTGATCTAATACTGCAGTGATCTGATCACCCAGTGCTTTCGCCTGGTATTCTTCTGTCCACTTGCACATACTCTGGTTGCGATAACCGTAAATAGCACCAGCACCGATCTCTGTTACTAAGAATGGCTTGCCTGCGCCCTCGCTGCCTGTCTGTACCCAGTTATAAATATCCGGTACATACTCATTTGCCGGAGTATCATGATACCATTCCGGATATAAGTTGTAGGATACGATCTCCGGAAGACCAAAACAGATATCTGTCTTAAAGCGGCAGCTTGCGGAAGATCTTGGTCTGGAGGTATCCAGCTTCCTGATCATGTCATACTGTTTTTTATAGCATTCATAACCATATTCCGTATCGCTGGCGCACTCGTTTAAGATACCCCAGATGATGATACATGGATGGTTGATATGTGCCGTGATCATCTCCTGGATACAAGCCTCTGCCTGAGGCTCAAAGTTCGGATTCTGCATCTGTTCCAGAACCAGTCCTCTTGCATGGTTCTCTTCCCATACCAGGATACCCTGCTCATCACAGAGATCTAAGAAAATCTCATCATTTGGATAATGGGATGTACGGATTGAGTTTGCTCCCAGATCCTTTGCGATCTGTAAATCCTGCTCAATTGCAGAAACAGGAAGAGCGCAGCCATACATCGGATGATCCTCATGACGGCAGAAGCCTTTGATCCTTAACTTTTTACCATTTAATAAAATGTCTTTTCCAGCAGTCTTGATCTCGCGGAAGCCAATACGGTCGGCCAGATCATCGAACGCACCATCAGCATCGGAAAGGACTGCACAGATGGTATAGAGAACCGGATGATCCATCTCCCATACCTCTGGGGTTCCGGCATCTACGGTCTCCTCTACCAGAACTTCCTCTCCTGCTTTCAGATTTACTTCTTTGGTAATCTCAAACAAACCATCGACTGCAACCTGTAATTCTACGATTTTCTCTGCGTCTTCCAGATTTACAACCTTCACTGCCAGCTTCACATTCCAGCCTTTTTCGGTCCTCTCCGGAACTGCGTGGATATACTCAATATACGCGCCCTCCAGTTCCTCCATGGCAACACCTCTGGAAATACCGCCATAGCTCATATAATCATTCGGCACATGAAGCGCACTCTTCTCGCTGAAACGGTTATCTGCGATCACTTCCAGCTTATGGACACCTGGCTCCAGGTCCTTTAACATCACTGAAAATGGCGTATAAGCATTATAGTGGCTTCCTACTTCTTTACCGTCCACCAGGACCGTTGCAGTATGGCTGACACCCTTGAACACCAGACGGACGTTGCCCTCTGCCTCGAATTCCTTGCGAAAGCTTCCAGTTCCACGATATGCAGAGAAATCCGGAAGATTTTCCCAGCAGCACGGTACCCATACCGGATAAACGTTACCCTGGAATTCTCCCTCATTCGGGGAGAATTCCCATAAGCTGCTGCTCAGTTCTGTCACTTCTCTTAAATAATTGGTCTCAAATGTACGCAGCATAACTTTTTATATGGCCTCCTTAACCTTTAATACCAGATGATGCAATGCCTTCTACGAAATACCGCTGAAGGAATGCAAACAGGATCAGTACCGGAATCAGGGCAACTGTTGCGGCTGCCATGATCTGTGCATAGTTTGAAGAGTACTGGGTATTAAACATACGCAGTAACAGCTGGATCGTTTTCTTGGATGTGGTAGAAATATAGATCAATGGACCCATAAAATCGTTCCACTCAAATGTGAAGGATGTGATACACAGGGTTGCGATCGCCGGTTTAGACAGTGGAAGCATGATCTTTGCCCAGATTCCATACTCGCTCAGTCCATCGATTCTTGCTGCCTCCAGAAGTTCTGTAGGAATACCCATGAAGAACTGACGGATCAGGAATACACCGGTTGCCGTAAACGCATGCATCAGGATCAGACCTAAATGGCTGTCAACCAGATGGAACATGGTCATCATCTTATACTGAGGAACCATATATACCTGCCACGGAATCGCAATCGTCATCACGTATAACATAAAGATCAGATCTCTGCCTTTAAATTCCAATTTTGCAAATGCATATGCAGCAAAGCTAGATGTCAACAGCTGTAATATCGTGGTACACACGGTCAGCTTTGTCGTGTTAAAAAAGCCCTGCAGCAATGGCACTTTCTTCCAGATCTCCTGATAGTTGCTCCATACCGGATCCTTTGGAATCCATACGATCGGATAAGAGAATACGTCCTTCTCCAGTTTCAGGGAAGCAGAAATCATCCATGCAAAAGGTACTAACATGACCAATGCCATAAGGATCAGCACTGCATAGGTCAGAATGGTTTTTAATGTATTTTTAGCTTCTTTACTCATTGCACGCTCCTCCTTTCCTTACATATCACCGGTAAACTTCTTCTCACACTTAAACTGGATCGTAGTCAGTACGAGAATGATCGCTAACAGCACCATCGCAACTGCACTTGCATAACCGAATCTGGAATTCTCAAATGCCATCTTATAGATATGGTATGCCAGTACCTTCGTTGCCTCACCAGGACCACCCTGGGTGGTAATGTACATGGTATCATAAGATTTGAAGGTACTTACCATTAACATCATTAAGATATAAAACGTGGTTGGAGTTACACATGGCCAGGTGATATTAACAAACTGCTGCCATTTGTTTGCTCCATCCAGAGAAGCTGCTTCATAGAGATCTCTGGAAACTCCCTGCAGGGCAGCCAGATAAACGATCATATAATAGCCCATGCCCTTCCAGATGGTCAGACCAATGATGGTCGGCAGCGCCCATGTCTGAGATGCAGCCCATCTTGGTGGCTTGGAGACACCCAATGCAATCAAAATGTTATTAACAGGTCCTCTGTCTGGATTAAATAAAGCCATCCATACAACCGCGATCGCTACCAGGGATGCTACATATGGGAAAAACAGTACAGAACGGAAAAATGTACGTCCCTTTAACGGTTTATTCATCAGGATCGCAAGTCCTAAAGAAATAGCCATCGTAATCGGCACAACGCCAATCGTAAAGTAAAGTGTATTAACTAAAGCAATTCGGAAACTGCGGTCTTTCGTGAACATATAAACGAAGTTCTTGAGTCCGACAAACTTGATTGGGTTACCGGAATCCCATTCACAGAAGCTTAATAAAATAGAAAATACAATCGGTATAAATGTTAATACAAAGAAACCAATCAGGTTTGGAAGGATAAAGGAATACGCTACTAAAGTTTTATGTCTTCTTAACGCTCCTTTACTTTTGGGTTTCTTTGTTTCTTCCCCTTTAGCCATAAGCTGATTCCTCCTTCTGAAAAACAACCGTCCGGAAGAAGCTTCCTCCGGACGGTCATCGTAAAATCATATAGCGGTCCAGTTTTTCTACTGCTCGTTACATGCCTATCTCTTTTTCTTACTGAGCTAATACCTCTTTCACACGGTCAGTCAATTCTTTCACACCTTCTTCAACCGTAATGCTCTTGGTCATGATCGCGCTGTGCTCTTCCTGGAATACAGAATCGATTTCTTTGCCCTTAGCATCCATAGGCTGCTCAATTAATTTGTTCTCGCATCCTAAGTACTTGGAAAGTCCCTCTGGAGCATTTGGATACTGATCATGCAGGGAATCAAAGATCTCGCCAACCTTATCAGAATTGTAACCAGGAATTATGCCACATTTTGCCAAAGTCTCAGCACCCTCTTCCCCACATACAAAGGTGATGAACTGCCATGCTTCTGCAGGATGTTTTGCATATGCGCCGATAGAAACAGGTGTTACACCGCCGACAGAATTCTCATTCTTGATTCCATCATTGTTCGGAAGTGCACATACGCCCCAGTTAAAGTCTTTTACATTCTCACACAGCATATTGATATACCAGGTACCAATCTGTAACATCGCTGCCTGCTGATTATAGAATACACCACTGTAATGGATGTTAGAGGATTTCAGAACACCATAATCCTGAACCAGTCCTTCATCCTGCATTGCCAGAATCTCATTATAGTAATCCGTTAAGTTTGCATAGGTATCCGGATCTGTAAAGTTAAATTTACCGGTTCTGTTTGGATAATTGTATACGTTGGATGGCCAGGTATGTACATGAGCACCATATACCTTATCATTGCCCTCGCCGCTGGTCATCTTCGCAGCCAGTTCATGGTACTCAGCCATCGTCATACCATCTTCCGGATATGCAACGCCTGCTGCATCAAACAGATCTTTGTTATAGAAGATCAGGTTGTTATCATAACGGAATGGTAATGCATAAGTCTTTCCGTCCATGGATAACTGATCTACCAGTCCTGAATACTTGGTTGCATCAAAGCTGTCATCGCTCTTAATGTACTCGTCCAGGGAATAAATGTGTCCCTGTTTGATCAATGCAGACAGAGCCGGTGTACCTTTCGTAAATACAACATCGAAATCCTGCTTACCACTTAACTGGGTCACGATAACATTATCATACTCATCAGCAGTAAACTCAACTACCTCAACCTTGATATTTGGATACTTTGCCTGGAAGGCATCGATCATGGTTTTGTAGTATGCAGTGTTGGAATAATCCCATAATGCAACCTTAATGGTTACATCCTCTCCGGTTGCCTGTGCAACATCAGATGGTGCTGCCTGAGAAGCTGCTGCTGTTGTCTCAGCGGAACCGCCGCCTGAAGAACTGCCTCCGCATCCGGTCAGTGAGCCTACTGCCATCATACCTGCTAACATTGCTGTCCAAAATTTTTTACTTTTCATTCTGTAACTCCTCCTTATAATAAAAAAATTATATAAATTTTATTACTACCAGATAAACAACTCCTGACCGGATAATTTCATCACGGCTTCGATAAAGTAGTAATCCCCATAAATAATGGTAATCTCATGGCCAGACGGCTCATGATATGCCACTGTACATTTCTCCAGAAGCGGGTCAACATCCGGGCTCCACATGCTCCGTTTCTGATCCAGAGCCTGTAACAGTCTCAGTGCCTCTCTCTTATAGAGATCGCTGTCCCTTCCTTCTGTATGTTTTGCCAGTTCAATCAGTCCACAAGCTGCAATCGCTGCTGCAGTGGAGTCTTCCAGCTGGCAATCCGCAGGCTGTCTGAAATCAATCGGGATCAGACCACTCTCCGTTGTATTAGAAATGAAATAATGGGCAATTTTTCTTGATGTATCCAGATATTCTTTCTTACCTGTGTGGATGTAGCTTAAAGCGAATCCATACAGTCCCCAGGCCTGTCCACGGGTCCAGGAGGAACCAACCTCATAACCCTGTCCGCCATAGGAACGGACCATCTCGCCTGTATCTGGATCAAATTCCACGATGTGGTTCACAGAACCATCGCCGCGGACGAAATTCTTCATGGCTGTGTCTGCGTGAGCCTGGGCGATCTGGGAAAATCTCGGATCACCAGTTACCTCGCTTGCCCAATACAGAAGCGGAAGGTTCATCATACAGTCAATGATGGCCCAGCCCCTGTGATCATCCTCGCCCCAGTCATTCCAGGCACGGATAAATCTTCCGGCTAAATTAAATCTTCCAGCCAGGTTATTGGCTGCTAAAATGCCTCGGTTATAGGATGCCTGATCCTTGGTCACCCGGTAGTCCGCAACTGCTGTCGGCAGCCACTTAAAACCATTATCGTGATCCAGCCCAGGACTGTCCATCAGCACCTGATCCAGCTTGTCTTCCAGTTCTTTGGCTGATTTCTTATAAAGATCATCACCAGTCAATGTATACATCTGCCACATGATGCCGCCCCAGAAGCCATTGGTCCACCATGCGACCTTATCTTTCGGGGAATAATCATCAAACACTCCATCTTTGGAAGAATATGGGATTTTTCCAACGTTTCGCTCAGTGACCGGTTTCCATTTGGTCTTTAACTTTTCGACCGTCTCCTGAATCCACTGGGCTTCCTGCTGTGTTATAGTCATATTTGCTTCTCCTTTATACAGTTACTTCCTTATCACCGATGGTCACAATCACTTTTCCATCCTGGATCTCAACCTGTGGTTTTTCCTTCAGAAGTGTCTCTGCACTCTCGTGGAAATCTGCTGCCACACTGGTAACTACCAGATGGGTTCCAGGCTCTAACTGGGTCTTTACCATCGGAATGACCGTCAAGTTGGCAAATAAGTTGGTGTTCGGAAATGGGGTGATCAGCACTGGTTCTTCACCAGTCTCACTGGAGATCATGCTTACTCCCCACGGGAAATCAGCGATCAATGTCTTTCCATCATGTTTTACATCTGATGGCTGGTACTTGCCGGTTCCCCTGCCGCTTACAACGGTAAAGCAACGTTCCTGTGGAAGTGCGAAACCGCCATCTGCCAGATCAATGGCAATTTCATTGGTGATCCTATGTACTCTTACATGCCACGGAGAACATGGCACTACAGTACTTTCAATCGTCACACCGGTGATCGGACGATACTTGGTATACAGAGATTCTTCTGTTGCCTTGAAATCATCCATACCGTATCTCATACAGTAACGGTCCTCTCCCTTTACAGAAACCGCCAGTGTACTGTCAAATGCACCCTGGGCTAAGTTTGTTCCCTTTGAGATGCTGAATCCAAACTGGTTGGAATATACGAATTTCTCGTATTTTGCAGGTCCCTGTCCGTGATCGTTTGGCAAATGCTGTCCTGTTACATAAGCCATGACATGATCATGTTTGTCATGGGTGATCACCATATGCGGATGCTTCAGGAATTTTACCGGTTCATACGGGTAAGCCTCCCGTTCTGCTTTCCAGAATGGATGCTCATCATCCAGTGCCAGAATCACTAAAGTTTTATTGCACCAGTACGGAGAACCCGCGCTGTTATAGCTCTCACTCATCTCGATCTGCGGGTACCCATATCCAATAGTAAGAAGTCCTGCATGGTCGAAGATCGGACGTTTCATCCAAGTCTCCAGGTTGCCTAACACCAGATTCTTTAACACTCCGTAATTGACATTGTCTAATTCCGCAAATGCCATGGCTCCCAGAGGCGCTCCGTGAGCATACCGGTATGTTAAGCTTCTGCCAAATGGGATCTCAGATCCGTCATTGGCAAACCAGTAAATGAAATCACCATAAAACTGTCTGCCCCGCTCTAAGAAAATCTCACTTCTCTCAGGATCGCGGTCTTTCATCAATTTGCCATATACCATTCCATAAAACTGGATCGCATAGGCCACATAATAATCTAACTGCCATGGGGTTCCATCAAAATACCATCCGTCACCGATGTAAGATTCGTTGATAATGTCGAAATCCTCATCCATCCGCTCTTTTGGATAAGGCAGTCCTAAAATATCAAAGGTCATGTTCGCCATGATCCGGAAAAACCGCCAGTTGCACTTTGGCATATCGTAAAGGTTGATCTGATTCAGCCAGCCATATACCTGCTTCTGCTGCTTCTCCGTCAGATCATTCCAGAATCTGTCCTGATTTAACACTATGGTATAAACGATGGCAGCCACTTCCACCATCTTCTGATCAAAATCAAAGATATCGCCCCAGTACTCTTCGTGATCTGGATCTGTTCCATGCAAGATGCCATCTAAATATAACTTCTGCCACGCTTCTGCTTCCTGGATCATCTCCGCGGTAAAATCTTTTGTTCCACCTGCCCACAAAGGTCCCAGTCCCCAAAGGACTCTGGCGAAACCTTCCATCCTGGCGGCTTTTTCACCATAGTGGACGCCGGAATCTCCAACATGTAAAAATGCATGTCCGGGACTGTAGCATGATTTTAATGGTCTTATGGTATCCAGAAATAATTTTGCGGTTTCAGCTCTTGTATTTAAGGATATTTCCATATTTCTTCTCTTTCCCTTCCCTTCGTTTATGCATTATGTCTGCTATTGATCTTATTTTTCATTACCGTTTTGTTCATTTTGATCATGTTAAGATTTTACCACATTTTTAGTATTCTTTTTTTAACTTTTGTGCTATATTTATGTTGAATTGTGCTATACCTTGTGCATTTTTAGTCGAAAAAAGGCGTTTTCATGCATTTCCTTTTAGCATAATTGTTCAATATCTCTATAGATCGAGGTGAATGATATGAAAAAACTTGAAATCGAGTCCATTGACAAGCTGCTTCTTTCCCATTTGCTGACCACGGAACCATTTCCACCACAGCTCCATATCCATAATAATGCATATGAGCTTACCATGTTTAAATCTGGCAATGTGGACTATTTTATTAATAACATTACCTATCATTTAACGCCGGGAGATCTGCTGTTGATCTGTCCCAATGATATCCACGGGCTGTCCGTAAAGGATCATGAACCATGTGAACGGTTTCCGATCCATTTTAACGAGGCATTTATCCAGACCTTCTCAACACCGAACACCAATATCCTGACATGCTTCCAGAATCATGAGCGCAATCACATCCTCCATCTGTCAGAGGACCAGATGCGGCAATACGAATATCTGGTGACCCAGACCATTGAAGCTTTAAACCGCAAAGAATTCGGTTACGACATTTACGCCAAGGCAAATTTAAGCCTGATCCTTCTGCTTGCCAACCAGGCTTCTGTCACAAAGCCTGCACGCCTGGCAGACATCACCCCTCAGGCAGTCAGGGATGCCATCCAGTATGTTGATCAGAATCTGTCCAATACGCTATCCATCCAGGACATTGCCGATCACCTGAACCTGAGCCGTTCCCGCTTCTGTCACCTGTTCAAGGACTTTACCGGGACCTCTCCGTGGAACTACATCATTGCCCGCCGGATCCAGCATGCCTGCACCCTGCTGCAGAAAGGGATGTCCATCACCGATGTCTGTTTTGAATGCGGGTTTAATGATTACGCCCATTTTGTGAAATCTTTCACAAAATTAGTCGGCATCTCACCTGGAAAATATTCCAAAACACTTCCGGGGAATACCGACACCAGCGAAAGTTCACACGCCTATTTCTAACTGCCAGGGCGGATCAGGAACCTGCACCCATTCGAAATATCCATTAGAAATGTGTTCCGCAAAGCACACATCAAAAAAGGGAAATGATTCTTTTTCGGAATCATTTCCCCTTTTTTTATCTTATATCCCCTGCTGCTCCTGCAGTTCTCTTGCTTCCTTTTTTTCATTCCCAATTTCCCAATGGATTAGGAATGTAAGCATGGCGCGAAGAACAATGATCGCACCTAAAATCCCAAGCTCTGACCACTCCCGCACCACAACTGTACGGAGCACCTCTCCACCCATCTTAAACTCCAGCGCCAGGGCAATTCCCTGGGCCAGTTCCAGGCGGATATTCTCATGATCCTTCCTCAGCCAGCGGATAAAACACTTCACTGCCGTAAAAACCAGGACTGCAATGCCAAACAATTCCAAAGCCACTGTGGCAATCTGCACGATATCATACAACGCCAGTTCCATCAATTCCATGATCAGCTTCATCAGATGTAAACCCCTTTTTCCCCATTTTTATTGCAGAGCTCCATCACTCCCGAACGTATAATCTTTTCCATCAAGATTTACGGTTATATCATGAACCATTTTTCCATCGGCGCCAAGATAGTAAGTCTTATCACCGACTGTCAGCCATCCAGTCTGGTGGATATAATTCTTCACGTAATACCAGTCATTCCCCACCTGTTTCCATCCATCAGAGGGAATCAGTGTGCCATAATCCACAAAGGCATATTCCACCGTAACATTCCCTCCAATTCCAGGAACCTCACCATGATCCGTACACTGCCAGATTGTACGGTTCGGATACTCGTTGACTGTTCCGTAGCGGGCATACCAGATATCATATGGAAGCTGGGTCATATCCAGATGATTGTTCAGCCACTCGTTATTGGCATATACAATCGGACGATATCCAGCCGCCGCAATACGCTCGCAGAATGCCTTGACCTGATCTGTGATCTGCTGCTTTGTCAGGCCATTCTGTAAGATCGTATCTGACTCCACATCATAGGCAACCGGATAAGAAATCGGGTAATCCTTTATCTGAGACAGAACAAAATCTGCCTCTGCCCTGGCAGTATCCACATCCAATGCCTGGGTATAGAAAAAGATACCAGTCTTTAAGCCTGCTGCCAATGCGCCTTTCATATTTTCTGCATAATTCGGATCCAGGTCATTATAATAACCCAAACGGATCATGGCAAAGGAAACTCCAGATTTCTTCACCGTATCCCAGTCGATCCCGCCGTTGGCTGCACTGGCCCGGTACTGATATTTGGAAACCGTAATTCCTTTCGCTACCACACCGCTTACCGGATTTCCGTAAGCGTCCACGTTCGTCCCAGGACCGCCGACCCCAAACCCTAAGGTATCTGTTCCAGCTGCATATCCTGCAGACGGAGCGGCAAATGCCATCGTTATCGTCAATGCGCAGACACATAAATGCTTCAAAATAGCTGTTCTGTTTTTCTTCATCTTTCTAACTCTCCTTTCGTAACTGACCAGACCTGCTGAACAGTTATCTCACCTCGTAACTATTCAGTACCCTCATAGTTACGAGCAAAAATCCATTCCAAATCAGCTTTGCTGATGGGATTTTTGCTTTCTAGCCTATGTGTTCTTACGGTCAGCGCAGCCTGTGCGCAGACCTACTGAACAGTTACCTCACCTCAATGTTTCCAGTATATTCCGAAACTTTGAAAGAATCAAGGAAATCTACAAATCCTTCTATTTTTTCCTTTTCTTGCACCACAGGAAAAATCCAACGTTTAACACGATTCCGAAAGCAGTTGCCGTCGGTGCTGCCAATCCAATCTTCATCAGACTGGCATCCGGCTGGATACTCATATAGTAAGCCATAGGAAGTCTCACCAGAAGGGTCTGCATCAGTCCCTGAGTCATAACCCAGAGTGTCTTATCATGTCCGTTAAAATAACCGACCATGCTGAACAGAACTGCTGTCGCAATGGTCTCCGGCGCAAAGCCCTTTAAATATTCAAATCCCTTTTGCACAACTGCCGCATCGGTAGTAAACAGTCCGGTCAGCACATCACCTTTCAGCAGGACCAGCACAAATACAACGCATCCAATGATCAGACCGATACCAATACCGGTAAACATCGCTTTTTTTGCACGTTTTTCATTTCCGGCTCCCACATTCTGGGAAACGAAGGACGCCATAGACTGCATCAGGGAGCTTGGAATCAACATGGCGAAGTTGACAATCTTACAGGCTACACCGTAGCCGGAGGACGCTTCCAGTCCCAGGCGGTTGACAAATGCACACAGGGCCAGGAAAGACATCTGGGTCAGGAACTCCTGCATGGCCAATGGAAATCCAACCTGGAGAAGCCGTCTGCACTGGGAACTAAAATGAAAATCCTCTTTTTTGATCTGGAAAGGAAGATTCTTCTTTACTAACAGAACCATGGCAAATATCGCGCTGACTGCCTGGGCCGCTACCGTTGCGATAGCGGCACCTGCTGCGTCCATATGAAATCCAGCTACCAGTACCAGATCCCCCACCACATTGATGGCACAGGCCACTGCCACGAAAACCAGGGGAGACTTACTGTCTCCTAACCCACGGAAAATCGCTGCCAGCACATTATAAGCTACAATAAAGAAAATGCCGGCACCGCAGATCCGCACATAAACAGAGGTCAGCTCCACGGCTTCTGCCGGTGCCTGCATCAAAACGGACAAGCCATGTGCAAATCCCACCATGATCACAAACAATATCACAGAAATCACAGTAAAAATCAGGGTTGCGCCGCCAATCAGGGAACCGATCAGCTGTGGCCGTTTTTCACCAATGTATCTGGCGATCAGCACAGTAATTCCCATAGCCAGCTGGGTGACCACAAAGGTTACCAGATTCAGGATCTGGCTTCCGGTAGAAACTGCAGAAAGTCCGGAAGTGGAGCCAAATCGTCCAACTACAAGAAGATCCACAGCTCCATAAGCCGCCTGTAAGATCAACGCTCCTAAGATCGGGATCATAAATGAAACTAATTTTTTCGGGATACTTCCCTGGGTAAAATCTGCATTGCAACTATTCAAGATTGATTCTCCTTTCGCTCATGATCTGGTACACCTTTTTCAAGGTCCGGATCGTAATTTCCACATCATTCTCTGGAATTTCTTCAAAATACGGCGCAAGTTCTCCATAGTATTTCCGGTCATATTTGTCAGACAGACCTGCCCCAGCCTCCGTGATTGTAATATAGGTGATCCGCCCGTCTTCCCTGGAGGAGGCTTTTCTCAGATATCCCTTTGCCTCCATCTCCTTCACCGTCCTGGTTACGCCTGGTCTTGGCAGTTCCAGAACATCACTGATATCTGATACCTTCACATCGCCCTTCTGTCGTTCCAGCTTCTGGATCACATCCAGATATTGAATATAAGATGGCGCTACTCCCTGAGGAAGATTCGGCAACATCTCGCGGACTCTTTTTGCAAGATAACAGGCATCCATTATTTTTTTAATCTGTTCGATGGTCATTGACTTCTCCTTTTTAATTACCTATGATAATTACTATTGTTAATTATAGTAAAAACTACTGATTTGTCAATGACTATTCTCGCAAAAGAAAAAACCAGTTCTCCGACTGGTTTTCAATATGACACTGCCTATGATGATTTTTTATGATCCTGTACCACAGAGCTCCAGCGTGCGGATCTTCTCAACTGAGGTAAACGACCTTCAGGAACTGCTCCAACATCTGACATAACTTGCCGGACAACTCCTGATAGCTGGTCTTCATCTCGCAGTTTAACCAGGCCACGCACTGTCCAAACAACTCACACTTAATAAATGTCAGAAGAAAATAATACTTATCCGAGTCCTTCTGCAGATGATAAGGCTCCAGATACCGTTCTGCCACAGCCTCGCAGCATGTCATGATCCCATGCTCTACCACCTCCCGGCTCATGGAATGAAACATATTCAGGACCTCTTTTTTATTCAGCAGCAAGCTGGTAAAGATCGCCTCCTGGCACTCCTCGATGGAAGTTTGATCATTATGATCAACCACTGCTCCGATATAATCCATCACACATTCCCCGGCCAATGATGGTATGTCTGCAAAATGATAATAAAAAGAATTACGGTTGATTCCACATATCTCTACGATATCCTTTACCGTGATCTTGGAAAATGATTTCTCCGACAGCAGTTTCCAGAAGGCTTCTTTGATGACTTTTTGTGTTAATAATGCCATTGCCATAACATTTCCTTTATAGTCCGACAATATTTTTTAGTTTCTCGTATTTACAGTTAAGTACTTCCGCAAGCTCCCACGGATCCCTTGAACAGTTCTTCATTTTACGGATGATCTCTGTCGTGCGCAGATCATTTCCCTGACACAGGATCTCCCGCAGGACCGAATCCTCCATAACTCCTGTTCCAAATGTATTCACTTCCATGTCCTGAAGTTCTGGAGAATCGCTATTGTAAAATAAATAGATCTTACAGTACTTTGCCAGACCCGATGCCATAACATTTTTTGACAGATAATTTTCCATATAACACTTTGCACGTTCCAGGTCATATGAATCTGACTGTTTTCCCATACGTCTCCTCCTTCCTGATTCTTATGGTTTTCTGCTTCTAGTAATTCTTATTATATCGTCTTTTTGTCCTTTTTTGAATAGTTATTTTCGTCTTTTTGCCTATTTTTCATGCTTTTTTTATATTTTACATATTTTATTTGCACAAACAGATTGTTATAATTATCGTAACTATTCAGTACCTTCATAGTTACGAGCAAAAATCCATTCCAGATCAGCTTCGCTGATGGGATTTTTGCTTTCTAGCCTATGTGTTCTTACGGTCAGCGCAGCATGTGCGCAGACCTACTGAATAGTTACTAATTATCATAAAAAAATTCATTACTTTAATTCAGAAAGGAGCCGCTTATGCATCCACTGACTTTAGAACCTTTGGATCAGATCAACGGATTTTCTGTCCGGCCCGGACTTTATGAGATCAATGGAGCCATGGTCGTTCCCGGAGGTGTGAACTTTACCATCCACTCACACGGAGCCACCTCCTGCGAGCTGCTGCTCTTTCACCGCAAAGAAACAGTGCCCTACGCAACGATCCCATTTCCCAGCCACTACCGCATCGGCCACGTCTATTCGATGATCATCTTTGGTCTGGATATTGAAGAATTCGAATATGCCTACTGCCTCGATGGACCTTATGACGAGGGAAAGGGACTGCTATTTGATAAAAAGAAGCCTCTGTTAGACATTTATGCCAAGGCAGTCACCGGACAGAGCGTCTGGGGAACCAAAAACCCAGAGGGCTCCTTCTATAAAGCCCGTGTTGTCCAGGACCGCTTTGACTGGGGAAAAGACCGTAATCCACTGCTGCCGATGGAGGATCTGGTCATTTACGAACTCCATGTCCGCGGATTTACCAGACATGCCTCTTCCAGTGTTTTCCACCCCGGAACCTTTTCCGGCATTATGGAAAAAATTCCTTATTTAAAGGAGCTGGGTGTCAATGCCGTAGAGCTGATGCCGATTTTTGAATTCGATGAGATGAAGGACAGCCGAGAGGTAGACGGAAAGACCCTGATCGATTACTGGGGATACAATCCAGTCAGTTTTTTTGCTCCAAACACCAGCTATGCTGCAGAAATCGAATACAACCGGGAAGGTACCGAGTTGAAAGAGCTGATCCGGACGCTGAACCAGAATGGCATCGAGTGCTTTCTGGATGTGGTATTCAATCATACAGCAGAGGGAAATAAGCAGGGACCCTGCTTTTCCTTCAAGGGCTTTGACAACAATATTTATTATATGCTGACACCGAACGGTTATTACTACAATTACAGTGGCTGCGGCAATACCTTAAACTGCAATCACCCCATCGTGCGCCAGCTGATCCTGGACTGCCTGCGTTACTGGACCACTGCCTACCATGTGGACGGATTCCGTTTCGATCTGGCCAGTATCCTAGGTCGAAATGAGGACGGAATGCCGATGGAACAGCCTCCGCTTCTGCAAAGCCTGGCCTGCGATCCGATCCTCGGCGATGTGAAGCTGATCGCAGAAGCGTGGGATGCCGGCGGGCTCTACCAGGTGGGCAGCTTCCCATCCTGGAGCCGGTGGGCAGAGTGGAATGGCCGTTACCGGGATGACCTGCGTAATTTTCTCAAAGGCGATTATGGCATGGCTGACACTGCGATCCGCCGGATCACCGGCTCCAGGGATCTTTATGATCCGGCGATCCGTGGAAATAACGCCTCTGTGAACTTTTTGAATTGCCATGACGGCTTTACTCTGTGGGACATGTATTCCTATAACTGGAAACACAATGAGGCAAACGGCTGGGCCGGTCAGGACGGAAATGATGATAACCGAAGCTGGAACTGTGGCATCGAAGGTGAGACAGATGATCCGGAGGTACTCGCCCTGCGGCATAAACTCGCAAAAAATGCCATGGCTGTTCTGCTGATGAGCCGCGGCACTCCGATGTTTCTGTCCGGTGATGAATTTTTAAATACACAGTATGGAAATAATAACGCCTATTGCCAGGACAACGAGATCTCCTGGTTAGACTGGACATTTCTTGAGAAAAACAGAGAACATTTTGAATTTGTAAAAAACATGATCGCATTCCGCATGGAACATCCGGTGATCCGCAAATCCTGCGGTCTCTGTTCCGTTGGTTTTCCGGAGATCATTACCCTGGGCGGTGACTGCACTGCCAGAGCCTGCTCAGTCACCTACTCCGGTATAAAACCCCAAAACGGAGAAGATGACATCGTCTGTCTGGCTGTCAATGTCTTCTGGGAAGATCAGGACTGCCCTCTCCCGGCACTTCCTGATCCTTACAAATGGACGGTCTATACAGAAACAGCCGGAGAACAGGATTCTCCGGCCGTATGCAGCCTTTCTTCGATTCGTCTGGCACCACGGAGCGTGGCAGTTTTAATGGCTATCCCGCATAAGGAAGCCACTCAAAGCACTCCTCCTCGCTGACTCCATCGATATCCCAGCCCCAGCCTCTGCTTCCTTCTTTTATCTGGATGCGGCAGTCGCGGCCATCGTTTAAGTGGGCGTCCGCATAAGAAGCTCCGTCTGTCCGGAATATGGTGTAGCCGGTTCCGGACAAAACGGTGGCTTCGGTCTCAGAACCATTTTTCTCCAGAATCGTTACCGCTAAATCTCTCGTAGATCGTAGCATACTACTCTCATTGATCACATATGCCTCGTCATCGGATGCCGGAAGTCCAGCTTCATCGACATGATACCTCTTCATGCCATAGTAGGTTCCCAGAACATCCAGTCTTGTATACAACATAAAGGAATCCGGATCTAAGATCTGCGTATTATACCAGGCCATTCCCTCATACCCCACGTAGGAGGGTCTTCCCTGGTCTAAACGGAATACGTTCACATAACGGTAATCATTATCATCCAGATGCTGCAGATACAGATAGGTTCTTCCGTCCGACGTATGCAGCACATAACCTTCCGAAGAGTATGCACCGTATGCACCATATGCATCAGAAGCATCTTTATCAACCTCTGCTGTATCAAAGGTCTGACCATCGCAGGTTACTGTGATAGCGCCGCCGAACCCATATTCATCACGGGCAACGGAATAGGAGATCTCTTCTTCTTTTCCGTCTCCATTTACATCCGCAAAGCAACTGCTATTTTCCCTTATTACCTTGCTGTAAGACTCCTTTTCCACCACATATTTGCTCTGGAACAGCTGTGGCTGCTCCTTGAAGGAAATATCCACCTGCTGGCTTCCTGCTACGTACGGAGCCAGATCATACTGATTGAAATAAATGCTTAGCCCTGTCTGGGAAATGGTCCACTGCACGGTTCCATAATCGCCGCTTTCATCATAGAACATTTTCTGAAGAGTGTCCTGGTAATCCTCAAAAAACATGGACTGGTCATAGTTTTCTTCCAGCTGCTTCTTTACATACTCATAAATACCATCATAATCGGATACCACGTCTTTCAGTGAAAGTTCTTTGCCTGTCTGGGTATCATACGTCCTGCCAGTAGTCATGCCAAATGGATGGGCACCGCCCAGGTAAGAGCCTTCCATCACCGCCATGCTCAATACTGTCTCATCGGAACGGGCTACCAGGATATCCCGATCAAAGGTATATTCAACCATATCTGGATTAGAAGCGTATTCCTGCTCCGCATATTCCTTATTCTCATCTATCACCGATTTCTGATCGTCCAGTGCACTCTGGTTCAAAGCCTTTAATGCGTCCTGAAGCTTCTCATGGCTGTCATCCATCAGCTTGATCTGGGCCACTTTACTGGAAAACAGGGTTTTCTGGTCTTTCCAGTCGCCGTCATAGCTGTAGTCTACCGTCACCGGAACAATTGCAGCCGAATCCTGATTCTCCTGATTCTCCTGGCCCTCTTCTTCCGCTTTTGTCTCTTCCGCGCTGCTTTCCTTCGCTTGCGTGGTTGTCTCTTCCGCGCTGCTGTTCTCCTGGATGGCGGCTGTGCCTGCGGTTGCATCTGCCGCTTTCTTTCCGCAGCCATTTAACATAGAAACCGATAATATTCCGCAGATCAAAGCGGTACTTACCAGACGTTTTCTCATACTTATCTCTCCTCCCATAACCAGGTAAAAGCAAGATCGTGATCGTTCTTTTTCAGTACACTTATTATACCAAAAGTTCAAACGGAGAAACCGATATTTCTCTTTCAGTTTCATTACGGGAAAATGAAGATTGGTTTAGAGCGGAGGAATCTGTTGAACCGTCTCACTGAGGTTTTCTGCCGGTGTCACAACCGGTTCCGGTTCGATCACTGTCTCTGCCTCTGTGGTCTGCACCTTCTCTGTCCCGGTTGTTTCACTGACCGCTGTGCTGCTCTGGGTTCCACTCTGGGACATCTCGCCATCTGTCCTGGAAGCTCCGCTATGGGTCTCATCGTCCATGCCGTCTACCGGAATCGCAGCGGTAACAGCCGCCTCCGTGGTCTGGCCATTCGCTGTTCCATCTCCAGCCTCTGCAGTCACCTGGGTAGTCCCTGTGTTCCTTAAGATCACCGGTGTATGCCCCTTGTAGATCTTCTCGTGATCCTTCACACGGTCGATCTCCACACCATCTTTATAAATGACCTTGTAAGTCACCCAGGTGCTTCCCGTCGTTCCGTTGCTCTTTACCTTTTCTGTGCCTGGCGCCAAGGTCGGGTCCTCCACATATTGAGGCTCTGGTTTTTCCCCTTCCTCTGTCTTTTCAGAATAAAGCTTCCAGGTCACACCGTCATCCAGAACCGGAATTCCATAAATCGAAACCGTAGCTTTCTGGTCCGCATAGCTGGCCCGGATGCCAATAGCTCCCTCAGAAGTATTCACGAACCGGAAATCCGGCATATCCCAGCTGATCGTGGCATCCTGTCCTGGTGTCACATAGTTTGGCTCGAAGGTATGGGAACGGCGGTACGTCACTTCCATTCCCGTTTCGAAGACCACCCGATATAAGGTACTGGAAATCTGGCAGACACCGCCGCCCACCTCCTGTACCACCTCGCCGCTATTGTAAGCCGCAGCTGCCTGATAACCCTTTTCCTCTGTTCTCGGACCAATGACCTGGTTAAAAGAAAATTCTTCTCCAGGCTGCACAATGGTTCCATTCAATGCCTCTGCAGCCAGACGGACGTTGGTGTTTCTCTTGGGATTACTGGTGGTATTGGTAGTAAATGTCTCCAATGTCTTATATTTTGCCTGAACCGCCTCATCAGAATCAGCCGCCTGGAAATTGCCTTCGGCACTTAAATTCTGATCCAGCTTCTGATCCTTCACCGCCTGACTGATATCCGCTGCCAGTTTTTCCTGGTCAATGACCACGCCGTCTTTTCCACCGCAAAATACAAACTTCCCACTGGCCGCGTCATAGTGATCCAGGGTACTGTTCTCCGGTTTCTGATCCCAGATTCCGGCAAGCCGGCCGGCCTCCTCTTTCGCCAGTTCAGACACATCCAGAAGGTCAAAGGTGTAAGAACCTTCCATATTTTGAGTGCAGATCTCATCCAGATACTGTCTGGTTCTGGCTTCGATCAGATTGTTCAGTTTCTCCGTTTTGCCCTCATAAGAAACTGATAAATTCCAGTCGTACCCTTTTATTAAAGCTGCAACGGTCTCCTCATACCCCAGTCCCTTTACAGAAATGCCGTTGATCTCTTTTAATTTCTGCGGAAGTGTCTCTTCCATACTGATGATATGATCCTGATTCTTGGTCTTATGTCCTCCAACCAGCGTTCGGATGCCAGACACTGCTCCGATCACCGCAGCCAGACACAGAGCTGCTGCACCGGCCCTGATCATCATTTTCTTTCTTCTTCGGGCCCTTTGTCTCTTTATTCTGCTGTTTCTCGGCCCATTATATGCTGATTTTTTTACCATAGCGATACTCCCTGATATCAAATATCCAATTCACAAGACGCAATTCTATGAAACAAAAAACCAGGAACAGCATCAGAGGCATTCCGCTTCCGTTCCATTCCTGGTCTCCATTATATATCACTCTCAGGTTTTAATCAACTAACTTGTCCAGCTCTTTCACATGTTCTGTTCCATCAGAAGTCTTGTGTCCTGCTTTATTCGCATACATATTGACCGCTGCCTGGGATTTCTTGATGGCCTGCATGGTTCCTGCTCCAGCTACGCAGCCGCCCGGACATGCCATACCTTCCAGCAGATATCCATTATATTTACCGGCTTTTGCCAGCTGCATCATCTTCTTACATTCCTTCAGTCCCTCTGCATTGGCAACCTTTACCTCCAGATCCGGATATTTCTCTTTCAGAACGTTGGTCACTGCTTTTGCAACACCGCCAGCAACTGCAAAATTACGTCCGTCTGTAGAAGCATCGTTAACACCTGCTGGATCTTCCTCGATGGTCTCTAAGTTTACATGCTTCGCATCAAAGATACCTGCCATCTCCTCAAAGGTCAGTACGAAATCCACCTCGCTTCGAACAGTCCGGCGCATTGCCTCCAGCTTCTTCGCTGCACACGGTCCGATAAATACAACCTTCGCATTCTCATGATGCAGCTTGATCAGACGAGCTGTCAGTACCATAGGTGTCAATGCCATGGAAATGCAGTTTGCATACTCTGGGAACAGCTTTTTCGCCATCACAGACCACGCCGGACAGCAGGAAGTACCCATAAATGGCAGCTTCTCCGGAACCTCTTTCACGAAATCCTCTGCTTCCTGCGTTGCACACAGATCTGCACCGATAGCAACCTCAAAAATATCTGTAAATCCAAGAGCCTTCATAGCCGCTCTTAATTTTCCTGGTGTTACCTTCGGACCAAACTGGCCAACGAATGCAGGCGCTACCGCCGCATAAACCTTCTCGCCAGACTGAATTGCACGAATTACCTGGAAAATCTGGGATTTATCTGCAATAGCACCAAATGGGCAGTTTACCAGACACTGGCCACAGGATACGCACTTCTCATAATCGATATCTGCTTTTCCATTCTCATCGGAATGAATTGCATCCATACCACAGGCAACTGCACATGGACGCTCCTGGATGATGATCGCATTATAAGAGCAGACATCCGCACAGCGTCCGCACTTAATACATTTATCCTGATCAATGTGGGAACGTCCTGTTGTATGATCCAGTTTCACTGCATCCTTCGGGCAAACCTCCTCACATGGATGAGCCAGACAGCCCTGACATCCCTCTGTTACATAAACCCGTTTTTCCGGACAACCGTTGCAGGCAAACTTGATCACGTTGATCAGTGGCGGAGTATAATAAGTCTCTGGTTTATCTGCTGCCTCGATGTTATCAGACAGCGGAGCATGCTCTGCGGCGCTTCTATTTGGAAGACCCATTGCCAGACGCAGACGCTCTCCTACAATGGCTCTCTCCAGAAATACATCATTCCGGAAATTTCCAACCTCTCCTGGGATAATCTTGTATGGTAATTCTTCAATTCGCTTATCAATCGGCCACTCCGTATGATAAGCCATTCTTGCGACCTCTCGGAAAATTCTGTGACGGATTTCCTGAATTCTGGTCTCTACACCTCTCATGAATCGTTCCTCCTATTGCTTTTTGACCCGTTTTGTGGTTTTCCCAAATCATAATTGTGAATCTTTTCTCAATAGAATTATACCTGGAAAATGACAGATTGCAAGTGCTTTTCCACAAATTAACAGATTTAGAAGAATTTTCATCTTCGTTTTTGTAAATACATTGCCATAAATTCCCCTGCGATCACCGATGCTGCCATCTCACTGACCGCTCCGGCATACCACAGATTTTCCGCTCCCAGTACCTTTGGAACCAGCACCAGAGCCAGTACCGGGAAGATCAGTCCTCTTCCCACAGAAATCGGGAACGATCTGGACGCCTTTTCTATCGAAGTAAAAAATGCCGCCAGTACCACATTAAATCCCATCAGTACAAACGCCAGGGAATATTTGCGCAGGGCAGCTACACTGCTGTCAAACAGCAGACTGTCCCGCTTGATAAACAATCCAACAATACTGCCTCCGAACATCTGGCAGCCCAGAAAACTACCCACACTCAGGATTATGGCCATGGCAAGAGCCATTTTCAAAATGGCCTCATAGCTCTTGCGCTCCTGTTTTCCATAATAAAAGCTGCTGATAGGCTGGATTCCCTGGGCAATTCCTGACATGACCATCAGCACCAGGGTATTGACATAGCCGATCACTGTATAACTGACCACACCACTCTCCCCGATCAGCCGGAGGATCGTCTGATTAAATGCAAATAATACCACTCCATTGGACATCTCTGTGATGCTGTCCGCCACTCCCAGCGGAAGTGTCCGGCGGTAGATCTTGAATTCTGATGGTTTTAAGGACACTTTTACAAAATGAAGCTGTTTGGAACGTTTGGCAAAATAATAGAGATAAAGCACCGTAGACACCACCTGGGCCAGTCCCGTAGCAACAGCCGCGCCTCTGACCCCCCAGTGAAAGATCATGACAAACAGCCAGTCCAGTACCAGATTCGTCACACCTGCCAGACTGACGCCAATGGTTGACAAAAGCGGAGTTCCGTCAGTTTTTACCAGAATCTCCATATTATAAGAGCAGATAAAAAATACTGCAAACGGAGATACACCGCCTACGTATTCCATCACATAGCCCAGCGTATCCCCTTCTGCACCTAAAAACTGCGCTACAGAACGAAGATTTAGCAGGGTCAGAACTGAGATCGCGATAGAAACAACGACTGCTACGATCAGATTCCGGGTAAAAAGACTGCTCGCCTCGTGATGTTTTCCATTTCCCAGGCGGATGGCAATAGTAGTAGACATGCCCACAGCCAGAAGAAGTCCGGCCGCAAACATCACAGAATTATAAGGCGACGATAAATTTACCGCCGCCAATGCTGTCTCACCGACACCCTTCGCCACGAAGATTCCATCTACCAGGGTGTACAGGGAAAATGCCACCATAGACAGGATCGTTGGGATCGTAAATCTGAAAAACTGCCGGGTTAAACTTTGATTCATTTTTAATACATACCTTTCCTTTATAATCAATTTTTATCATAATTATACCGGAAAGTTTCATTTTTTCCAACCGATTTTCTTAACCAGATAGGTGGATCATTTTGTTACAGAGACAATCCCAGTCCCTTACATACATTGGTCACGAAATCCTGGGCATTGGTTACAATACCTCTGGCAGATAGGCTGCCGCGGTCTGTTAATTTATTGACCGTAAATTCTGAAATATCCACACAGTAAAAATATACCTCACGGATCGTACCATCCGGCAGAACACGGAAGGATGGAGTCATATTGCCCGTGGCAATGGTGTGAAGCATGGTTGCCAGGCAGATCACCGTAGTGGCTTTTCTCACATGGTTTCTCATGGCATCCTGGGCCTCATAGACATTGCCGTAGACCTCCGGAAGCGGGCCGTCATCGCGGATAGAACCTGCTAATACGAACGGAACCTGGTGTTTCACGCAATTATAAATGATGCCATTGTTGATGTGCTCTTCTTCGATAAACTTCGGGATGGAACCACACTGGCGCACCCGGTTGATGGTAGCCAGATGGTTGTAATGACCATTTTTTACGCTTTCCTGGGTGTAAATGTCCTGCCCAAGAGCTGTGCCCAGATAAGCGCCCTCTAAGTCATGGGTCGCTAAAGCATTCCCTGCCAGAAGGGCATTTACATATCCGTTTTCCACCAGTCTGGAAAACGCATTTCTTGCATCGGAATCAAAGCTGAATGCCGGTCCCATGACCCACACCACATAACCGCCATGTGCTTTCTCATACCGTAACAGATCATAAAGTTCATCATAATCCCTGGAAAAAGAAGTCTCTCTGGAACGGTTCTGACGGAATGCGAACACATCCTTTTCCTGGTTTATGCTTCCAAATCCATCTGGATGGACATAGATTCCATCTTCACAGTTTTCCGTCCGCCCGGTTACTACCAGATCACCTTTTTTCAGATTCCGCGGTTCCACAACCAGAACTCTGCCATCCTGATACACTGGAACACAGTCCATCCGGCTGTCCTCTGCCAGCAGCCAGCTTCCATGAATTTTAAAATATTCCGGGAAAATGCTTAAGGCATGGAAATGATCCGGAGCTGTCTTATCCTGTGGTGCCGGAACCAGTACCGCATCCGGGGCTGACTGAAATTTTGCTTCGGTAAAATCTGGTGCATGATATTCTCTTAAATGAAATGCCATAGGTATGCCCTCCTGTTCTTCTAAAATCTGGTGATTGTTTTTCTATTTTCACACAGTATACACCATTCCATGAAAAGCGTCTACTTTATATCCAACAAATTTCGTAACTGATTCATGCTCCTGTGACAATGCCTTTTTTACTGCTGACACAGCCTTTTTTCACGAGATGCGTAAAATTGCCTTTGATAAACAAGAGAGCATTTTAGAATATTCGATATCTTCAACAAAATAATTTTTATATTTAAATTGATTCCAAAATTCTTCCATTTGGATACTAGAATGCAGGTTTTGAAGTTCCAATTTTATTTCTTCTTTGGTAAATACAGTTTGACGCCGTCTGCAAGTCGCGTCAAATGCATCTTTATAAATATTCCACGAAAATTTCATTTTCTGAATAATTTCATATAGATCATAAAAATCTCTCATTCTGGTGTTAGCTGTGCCACGACTTATAATCGTCTGCGTCTTTTCTGCCAGAAGGGTTTCTATATTATAAGTATATAATTCTATTTTTCGATTCTCAAATATAAGAGGATAGCCATATTCAATCGCCCCAGGTGTGATCACATCATCGGTAGAAATATCAATTTTTATGGGTTGTCTTAATTTTTCCAAATTTGCTTCCAGATGAATTCGAATACCTGGATATTCGAATTCATCCATAATCGTATCGATTCTAACTATTTTAAACATGATGCAATCATCCAACGGCAGTTCACATATCTCTTTTATAATTTTCTCCATATCTTCTTTTATTAAAGGCAACGCTCTTACTGTGGTGTCAATGTCCATCGTTGCGCGAACATGAATTCCCAGAAGAGAAGCTGTCAACATACCGCCTTTCAATATAAACTGTTCCTTGTATTTTGACAATGATACTCTTTCTAAAAAACGTTCCATAAAAAATAATCTTATCATTGTTTTAGCAATCTTATCATTGCCATTGGACTTATTCCGAACTTTTGCCTTCAATTGAATCGCAGTTTTTATCATAACATTACCTCCACATATTTCATAAGCTCGTCACGAATTTTTAATTTTTCTCCATACATCAAAAATCGCGATAAGTTCTTCGTTCTGTCCCCCATAAATGTTTTCATCGCTGTTTGAAAATGTTGTACCTCTACTTTTTTACGATTTTTGACAAGATCACAGATACACCGTTCTTTGTCATAAGTTCTGACTCTATTTCCAAAATTAGTTTCTATTTCCACGATTCCCAACTCGTACATTTCCTGCTTTTCCTGGTGAACAATGACCCCCTGTTCTCTTAAACGGGTCTGATTATATTTAGGTGGTACACTCACATAAATATCCGAATACTCCCGATCCAATAGCCCATGTAAATATAATGCCGTTTCTCCCCAGTAAACAATTCTTGGATTACAGATCTGAAGAATGTACAATTCATCAGGCCATGTATCAGGTGAAATATAAATTCCTTTTGCCACCTTTTCCAACTGATTTTCTTTCGCAAACCTAGCCAGATACGTTCTAGAAATACTTGCTTTTTCTACTTCTGACGTAAATAGATAACCATGATTCTTTTGTAAAAAAAATTCCATTTGCTGATATTTGTTCATAATATTACCCCTTTTAGTTTACATTCGTGTAGATATTATATATGTTATATATTTAAATGTAAATAGTCAAAACATACTTTTCATATTTATTTCCAAGTCTAATCCTTTGTGCCAAACCCAAAAAGAAACTCTGAATATTCCCCTTAAGTTTCTCAAACTTTACGGAATATCCAGAGTTTCTTCTATCATGATAGTCGCGCCAACAATCAACACCGTCCTTGTGCCATCCAATTGACCTGCTATCTGGAATTTATCTCACATATTTATGAATGGTTGCTTTCACCGCACCCGGCCCGGCGATCATTTCCCGGAACATGGTCTCGATCTTCTCACCTACACGGTCTTTGTAAAGATCGGTAAAGAACAGACGCTCGTTGGACAGAATCGGCTTCAGCTGGTCTTTGAAGGTCTCCGGGTGACCAACAACAATATCCTTTAACTGTTCCGTCAATTCTTCCTTCATCGGATCTGGAGCCAGTTCATAGTGATTTCCTGCGTCATCTACCGCTAACAGATACCGGAGCCATCCGGCAATTCCCAGTGGAATGGCTATCAGCCGTGAAGCGTCACCATATTTCTCCACATAAGCTTTCACGGTCTCGCCAAACCGGATGCCAACCATCTGGGACACATCCACAGCCAGGCGCAGATTGGTATCTCCCAGGTATTCATTCGGGAAACGGTCGTTAAATAACTCGTCCACAAACGCCTGTGGGGAAAGAATCCCTGGATTTGGCACCACAGGAAGCCCCTCGTCGTATGCCACCATGCGGGCCATTTTCATCATGTCCTCGTTGGTATTTAACATATGGGCAAATAAATCATAGCCCAGCACCACACCCAGCGGACCTGTAGCGGAATGTACCGGATTCAAGCATACCGTCACTTTCATCCGTTCTGACAGATTGACCGTATTCCGGTCTGTCATGTATACGCCAAAGCCTTTCTCCAATGCCGGACGCCCATTTGGGAAATATGTATTCCACACCTGCTTTTTCCAGGTCATCGGCGATCCTCTCACTTGGCCGGGGGGTGATCTTATCAATCATGGTCCACGGACTTTTTCCACTCTCTGCGTGAAATCAGCAGACATACAGCTGACACAGATACAGACGCAAAAAAGTCTTCCCAGATCTCACAAATCTGGGAAGACTACTTAAACCACCTGGCATTTGCCATGAAAAACCTGAATCTGATCATCGACGCCCCGATGATCCTCAGCGGCTATCTGGCATCTTTCCTTACGGAAGAGGATACGCAATATCTGCTGAAACAGATCAATGCTGCCACTCCATTTCCACTCAGAAAAGAACAGATCCTGGTTGGAACATATGGACAGTATACACAGGCTGTCGGTGCGGCACTGTATTATGTGGAAACATTTCTAAATACACTATGACAACAACTATCTCATTTTTTTCTCTTTCAGATAGCAGGCCACCTCATGTGGCCAGTCTGTCTGCAGGATCTGTACGCCCTTGTCAATCAGAACGCCCCAGCCTTTGTCTCCACCATAACGCAGTGACTTCAGATCATCGTATCCTGCGCCGTATACCAGACGTCTTGCAAGGCTTAAGGAATTGCACCATACCTTGATGTGATGTTCTTCCAGCCACCGGAATGTCTCATCGGAAAAGATCGGTTCGTCCTCTGCATGAGGCAGGATTTCTACTGCAGGTAATCCTGCGTGTTCCCGCAGTTCTAACAGCTTCGGAAACATATCCGGGTCTCCGCACATTGGAATAAAGATACAGTCTTTATGGGCTTTGGCCCAAACCATCGGCTCCTCATCCTTTAAGTAGAACTTGAAGATCGTCTGGTCTACCATGTTCTTCTCCTTCAGAAGTGCATAGACCTTATCCCAGCAATCCCAGCACTTATCCAGCACCAGAATCGTCTTATCTTTTAAGCTGTCCAGAATCTCCTCGAAGGTCTCGATCCCTTCCACACAAATCTCACCCACATAGTTATAAACCGGCATGGCTTTCAGCTCTTCTAACGTATAATCGCTGATCCTTCCGTCATTGTGGAACAATCTCTTCATATGGTCATCATGATGGCCTACGATCCTTCCGTCCTTTGTCTCTTCCAGATCCATTTCCACCATATCCGCACCTTCTCTGATGGCAGTCAGAAAGGCAAGAGACGTATTCTCCATGACACTGGAGGAGAATTTACCACGGTGGGAAGCAATCAATACCTCATGATTCTCCGGATCATATAATTTTCTCATGGTTTCCTGATATGTATTCATCGTCATAATTTTCACCTATTTTCAAACAGTTTGATAAATTTCAAAAATTTTATTTTACCGCACTGTCCATTGCTCCCTTCACAAAATATTTCTGTAAGAAGATGTAGATCAGTACCGGAGGCAGTACCACAATAAATGCCGCTGCTGCTGCCGCTCCCAGATCCTGCTTGGAATCCGTAAAGAAGGTGCTGATGGCCAATGTAATGGTCCGCATAGCCGGTTTCTGCAGGAAATAAAGCTGAAACTGATAGTCATTCCAGATACCAACGCCATTTAAGATGATAACGCTGACCGTGGTAGATTTCAGGCATGGCAGGATCACCTGGAAGAATGCCTGCATACGGCTGCAGCCATCAATCATAGCCGCCTCATCCAATTCCTTCGGAATACTGCGGATGAAGTTGCTGTACATATAGATCGCCATCGGCAGATGGAAGGTTGCGGACACGATCACGATACCCCACAGCTTGTTGATCCCTTTCAAAGTAACCATTTCCTTATACAAAGGTACCAGAATACTAAGCTGCGGCACCATCATAACACCCACAATAAAGGTCAAAATGATCTGATTCTTTCTGGATGCTTTTCTTGCCAGCGGATACGCTGCCATGGCTCCTGCTACCACGATAATGATCACGGAAAGCGCTGTAATCTGAAATGTATTCCACATGGCAGACATCAGATTTCCATGCTCCATGGCTGTCACATAATTTTCAAAATGTGGATGCAGTGCAGGCATCCATCGGGAGGAACGATCCGACAATGTCTTTAAGGACATGTTGATCATGATGTAAAATGGAGAAATATGGAGCGCTGCGATCAGAAGCGCCAGCAAAGTAAATATCCATGTTCTTTTCTTCTTCGTCATAAGCTAAGCCCCTCCACTTTCTTCTCCAGGAAACGGCGGACAACCGTACCAAGAATCATGATAATCACAAACAGACAAAGCCCAACTGCTGCGGAATAACCTGCGTTCTGGTTCTGGAAGTACAGGTAATTGATCAGGGTTGAGAGTGAATGGGAGGAATACCCAGGTCCACCGGAAGTCGTAGACAGGATGATTCCAAACAGCTTCAATCCGCCGATCAGGTTTAATACCACGCTGGTGGTAATTGCCGGAAGCAGCAATGGCAGCGTAATATAACGAAGCTTTTCCAGATAACCTGCCCCGTCGATCTCTGCTGCCTCCTCGTAAGACTCCGGGATTCCCTGCAAGCCGGCGATCATAATGATCATGGTCTTTCCGACGAACTGCAGCGCATTGATGACTACGATGATCCATACAGCCCTCTTGCCATCTGCCATCCAGTCCACGGCTTCTTTTCCAAACAGGATCATGATATCATTGATGGCGCCATGATTATACTGTACTAGAAAGTAAGAAATATAACCCATGATCAGGGAAGCGATCATGGCCGGAAGATACACGATCACGCGGGTCAGTGTCTGTCCATGGAATCTCTTCTGAAGCAGCAGCGCATATGCCACTCCAACGATCGTCTGGATCGTCGTACTTCCGACACCATAGATAAATGTATTCTTTAATGCGGTATAAAACATCTTATCATGGAACATTTTGACATAGTTTGCCAGTCCCACATATTTGTATTTTGAAGAATATCCGTTCCAGTTTGTAAATGAGATCTGGACACCGGAAATCAGGGGATATATGACAAACACTGTCAGCAATACCAGTGCCGGCAGATAAAGAATATCTATCGGAATGGATCCCTTGCGTTTCTGCTTCATAAATATTCACGCTCCTTTACATGATTTGATCGTAACGATTCAGTAGGTCTGCGCACATGCTGCGCTGACCGTAAGAACACATAGGC
>ERZ773133.218-NODE-218-length-86297-cov-20.199914_pt1 | contig 86297 bp, 82 predicted proteins | sample MGYA00580861_ERZ773133 | MGnify/ENA primary metagenome ERZ773133 (study PRJEB29015, sample SAMEA2737844) | human gut metagenome | biome: human gut; feature: human-associated habitat; material: faeces | place: China | collected 2012 ...
ATAAATTTAATAATTATATTTGTAAAATTAATCGTTTTATAAGTAATATAGAATATATATTACTTATGTAATAGTAATAATAAAAAATAGTTATATTATTTGTAGTATATATCTGCTAATTTTTATTATTAGCAATAAAATAATTAAATAAAATAGAAATGAAATATCTAAAACAATATTATGTATTTATGAATAGTTCAGAAATTCAAAAAATTTAATAAAAAATTATTGTTTCACGTGAAACATTAATATAGATTTGAAAAAGGAACTGTGTTACAATAATATTTGTTAAAAACATGAATTAAATTACTTGAAATATAGAAAGGTATTGAAATGGGAAAAATAATTGCAATTGCAAACCAAAAAGGTGGAGTTGGTAAGACAACTACAGCTATAAATTTGTCTGCATGTATAGCAGAAAGAGGTAAAAAAGTACTTTTAGTTGATATTGATCCACAGGGAAATGCTACAAGTGGGGTCGGTATTATAAAACAGGAACTAGAAAAGACTGTTTACGATATGTTTATTGGAGAATGTAGGTTATCAGAGTGCTTGACAAGTAGTATTGTAGATAATTTAAATGTTTTGCCATCAAATGTAAACCTATCAGGAGCAGAAATAGACTTAATAGGAGTGGATGAAAGAGAATTTATACTAAAAAATGCATTAGAAGGAGTAAAAGACTTATATGATTATATAATTATAGATTGTCCTCCATCATTAAATGTATTAACAGTTAATGCTTTAGTTGCAGCTGATTCGGTTATAGTTCCAATCCAATGTGAATATTATGCTTTAGAAGGACTTTCACAGTTAATCTATACTATAAATTTAATTCAGGAAAGAATTAACCCGGTATTAGAAATTGAAGGTATAGTATTTACGATGTATGATGCTAGAACAAATTTATCTAACCAGGTTGTAGATAATGTAAAAGAAAATATGCATTTAAATATATATAAAACAATTATTCCGAGAAATGTAAGATTGGCAGAAGCACCTAGTTATGGGCTTCCTATACATATGTATGATGCCAAATCAGCAGGATCTGTAGCCTATATGAATTTAGCAAAAGAAGTAATTAAAAATAATAAAAATAGATAAGTAGTAAATAAAAATTAAAAATTTATAATTGATTAAATAAATGACGTATGACTTGTAAAATAGTATAAATAATAAAAAAAAATACATATTTATATATGGATATGCAGGGATTTTAGAAAAAACAAGTTAAAAATATGCATTTAAACAAATAATTATTAAATTTTCATATATAAAATAAACTAAATAAAAAAAGTTATGTAAACTAAATGTAAATAAATATGAAGTATAAAGGAGAATAATATGCCAAGACCAAAAAAAGGCGGATTGGGAAATGGATTAGAATCAATGATACCCAATTATGGTGCAGCCATCAAACCAAAGAAAAATGAAGATAAAGAAAAAGAAGTTGTGGTAAAAGAGGTTGTAAAGGAAGTTGTAAAAGAGGTAAAGGTACCTCAGGATACGTTAGTTAATATTAATGATATTGAACCAAATAGAGAACAGCCAAGAAAAAATTTTGATAAGGAAGCATTAGAGGAATTAGCTGAATCTATAAAGATTCATGGACTTATTCAACCAATAATTGTTCAGAAAAAAGAAGATTATTATGAAATTATAGCTGGTGAAAGAAGATGGAGAGCAGCTAAAATAGCTGGTTTAAAGGAATTACCGGTTGTAATAAAAGAATATACACCTCAGGAAGTAATGGAAATTGCTTTAATAGAAAATATACAGCGTAAAGATTTAAATCCAATAGAAGAAGCAATTGCATATAAGAGTCTTGTTGACGAATATAACTTAAAACAGGATGAAATTGCTAAAAAGATGTCAAAAAGTAGAGCTGCAATTGCAAATTCAATGCGTTTATTAAAATTAGCAGAAGATGTCCAAGAGATGATTATTAATCAGGAGTTGTCTATGGGACATGCAAGAGCATTACTTGCAATTGAACATGAAGAATTGCAGATAGATACAGCAAAAACTGTAATTGAAAAGGGATTAAGTGTAAGAGAAACAGAAAAATTGGTAAAAAATATACTTAAACCAAAGCAAATAAGAATGAAAATTCCACCTATGGATAAGGCTGTTTATGATCAGATTCAGGATAGATTAAAAGAAGTAATGGGAACTAAAGTTTCAATTAATCCAAAAAAGAATGGTAAAGGAAAAATTGAAATAGAATACTATTCAAGTGAAGAATTAGAAAGACTGATAGAATTATTCAATGGAATTCGTGAGTAATTTGGCAAAACATTAATATATACAAATTAATAAAACAGTTTTATAATGTAAAAATGAAAAATAAAGGAGAAAGAAAATGATACAGGAAATATTTAGCAGTGCATATACATATATTATTACAGTTGTAGTAATGTTTTTGATTTTTCTTATTTTACACATTAAGCAAAGTATGAAATTAAATAAGTTAATGAAAAAATATGATAAGTTTATGAAAGGAAAAAATGCAGAAAATCTTGATGGAGCAATAAGAGAGAGTTTTAAACAGATTGAAAAAATAAATGTAGAACATCAAAAGACAATGATTAAAGTAGAAGAATCTGTTCATAGAATAAATTCAGTGTTCCAGAAGTTAGGAATTGTAAAATATAATGCATTTAAAGAAATGGGCGGAAACTTAAGCTTTGCATTATGTATGCTAGATAGTGAAAATACCGGATTTATTTTAAATACAATGCATGGAAGAGAAGGAAGTTACACATATATCAAAGAAATAATTAAAGGTGAAGCTTATGCTACATTAGGAGAAGAAGAAAAAGAAGCATTAGAAAAAGCAATGAATTCATAATAAAGGTTAACATCATAGTTTAATATTAGAGAGTAAGTTAGATAAATATAATAATAAAAAATAATAAAAAATAATAAAAATGAGATTAGTTAAAATATAGACTAATCTCATTTTTTTTAGTGCATGACCCTATTTATGAAATTGAATTTAATAAAAATTCAACATCAATTGTGGTTAATATAAGAATATAGGTAATATGTTTATTAATAATTATGGATAAAAATCTAAGAGTAATTAATAAATAACACGAAAAGTTAATAATTATTAATAAATACAATGCTTATATTGATAAAAACTATTAATAATTAAATTAATACTCGTACTTATATTAATATTCATTTACTTTTATCATTGATTTTAAAATATCAAATTCTCCAGGATTATCTTTATAAATTCTTGCAGCTGCAACAATTGGAAGCCATTGGTTTACATAACGTTTAGTTGTTCCTGTCATATTACAAAATGAATCTAAATATAATTCAGCATATTCAGGCATATTTATTTTAAACCAAATATAAGTACGCGCAATATCAGCACTGGCGTTTCCCTGAGATGCATGATTCCAATCTAAAACGCAATAATCATCACCTGAGATAATAATATTGTGTGGAGTAAGATTTCCATGGCATAATTTTTTATGCTTTGGTGATGAATCAAGCATTTCTAGTAAATCAAATTGAGTTGATTCATCTAAACCTGAATTATTAATTCCATATTGTAATTTTGCTTTTTGTCTTGGAATAGCAGTACAAAAATTAGTATGAATAGAAGTCTGTATAGTAACTAATTTATTAATATATTCTTCAATATTTTCAGGATTATTATTAATAAGGGAAAAAAGAGATTCACCTTTAATTAAATCAAATTTGATACACCACTGTCCGTCTTTTTTATAAACAGAGTCAATTAAAGGAGCGTGTGCATCAAGTTCTTCAACCTTAGAAGTAATAAATGCTTCTTGAAAAACATCTTTCTTGTCGTAATCAATATTAAAAATTTTGTATGTATAACTTTCGTCGTTGTATATTTTATTATGACGTCTTTCATTCATCAATTGTAATTCCATAATAAATCTCCTCATATAAAATGTATTACTAAAATATCTGGATAGTGATTAATCGTCAGAAACATTTATAGAAAATAAATAAAGTTCATTCGATTTCATATTTAATAAAAAATTAAATTATTTATTTGAAGGTTATTATACCATAATGCATAAAAATTTACTAGAAGTAACATAATATATTGTCTAAAATAACTATAATATAAGCATAACAAATAGGTATAAAAAAGTAAAAGAAAAATCGACGAATTGTACAGAAAACTTGCAAAAATAGGGTGTTGGGGTTATAATCGAAATGGCGTGTAAAAGTAAAAATTTTTATGCAAAGGGAGAAAAGAAATGTTAGATATTAAATTTGTCAGAGACAACCCGGAAGTTGTAAAACAGAATATTAAAAATAAATTTCAGGATCATAAACTTCCATTAGTAGATGAAGTTATTGAATTAGACGAAAAGAATCGTAAAATAAAGCAGGAAGTTGAAGCACTTCGTGCTGAAAAGAATAGTCTTTCAAAATTAATTGGTGGATTAATGAAAGACGGAAATAAAGATGAAGCTGAAGAAGTTAAAGCTAAAGTTGCTGCAGGTAATGCAAGAATTGATGAACTTACAGCTGAAGAGAAAACAACAGAAGAAGAAATCAAGAAGAGAATGATGGTTATTCCAAATATTATTGATAAATCAGTTCCTATCGGAAAAGATGATAGTGAAAATGTTGAGATTGAAAGATTTGGTGAACCAGTAGTTCCTGATTTTGAAGTTCCATATCATACAGATATCATGGAAAGATTTAATGGTATTGATTTAGACGCTGCAAGAAAGGTTGCAGGAAATGGATTTTATTATCTTATGGGAGACATTGCAAGACTTCATTCAGCAGTTATTTCATATGCAAGAGACTTTATGATTGATAGAGGATTTACTTATTGCGTACCTCCTTTTATGATTAGAAGTAATGTTGTAACAGGTGTTATGAGTTTTGATGAAATGGATCAGATGATGTACAAGATTGAAGGAGAGGATCTTTACTTAATCGGTACAAGTGAACATTCAATGATTGGTAAATTTATTGGAACACATACAAATGAAGAAGATCTTCCTTACACACTTACAAGTTATTCACCATGTTTCCGTAAAGAAAAAGGTGCTCACGGTATCGAAGAGAGAGGTGTTTACAGAATTCATCAGTTTGAAAAACAGGAAATGATCGTTATTTGTAAGCCGGAAGATAGCATGATGTGGTATGACAAACTTTGGAAGAACACAGTAGATTTATTTAGAAGCATGGATATTCCGGTTCGTACTTTGGAGTGTTGCTCAGGAGATTTAGCAGACCTTAAGGTTAAATCAGTTGACGTTGAAGCTTGGTCACCAAGACAGAAGAAATATTTTGAAGTTGGTAGTTGCTCTAACTTAGGAGATGCTCAGGCAAGAAGACTTTCTATAAGAATTAGAGGAAAAGAAGGAAACTATTTTGCTCATACTCTTAACAATACAGTAGTTGCACCACCTCGTATGCTTATTGCATTTTTGGAAAATAACCTTAATGCAGATGGAAGCGTAAATATTCCTGAAGTTTTAAGACCATATATGGGTGGAATGGAAAAAATTGTTCCTAAGAAATAGTTAAAATATTTAAAAACAAGATAAATTCAGAAAAATTTTATAAATGTCGCTATAGCTCAGTTGGATAGAGCGACCGCCTCCTAAGCGGTAGGCCGGAGGTTCGACTCCTCTTAGCGACGCCTGGATGTTATACCGAAAACTTTGTAGTCAAAGTTTTCGGTTTTTTATTTTAGGATAATATATTGTTTATGGAAATAAATATTTAAATAAAACAGAATTTGATTATTTGTCAGGAATGATGGTAACACAAAATTTTAAGAAAATAAATTTTTAAATAAATATTAAATTTTTAAATAAATATTTAAGAAAGTCTCTTTGCCAAACATGGGATAAAATTAAGAAACAAATAAACTATAAAATGGAGATTATTACTTTTTAAGAATAAAATAAACAATTAAATCAAATAGATAAATAAAATATAAATGTAATACATATTGACAAGTAATTAAAATAATAAGATAATTGTAAAGTACGTGTAATACCCTATTACTCAAATGTTACAATTGCTATAATACAATTGTAAAGTACGATATTTAAAGGAAAGGTTATAAAACCGAGATTATGGATTATATTGTAATGGATTTGGAATGGAATCAGAATCCTTATGGTAAAAACAATAATCATCCTGACATACCATTTGAAATAATAGAAATAGGTGCAGTTAAAGTAAACGATGATTTAGAAGTTGTAGATGAATTTCAGCAGGTTGTAAAACCTAGAGTTTATAAAAGATTGCATTATAAAATCCAGGAAATTACTCATTTGACAATGGAAGAGTTAAATTCGGGTGAAGATTTTAGAAAAGTGATAAGAAATTTTCTAAATTGGTGCGGAGATGACTATATCTTTTGTACATGGGGATCAATGGATTTGACAGAATTGCAGAAGAACATGAAACATTATGGGATGGAAAGAATATTAGAATTTCCATTATTTTATGTTGATTTGCAAAAAATGTACAGTTTGTGTTATGAAGATGGTCATATAAAGAGAACTTTGTCATATGCAGTTGAAGAATTGAATATCAAAGAAGATGAACAATTCCATAGAGCTATATGTGATGCAGAGTATACTGCTAAAGTAATGAAAGCAATGGATTTTGATAAAGTAAAAGAAATGCTTTCAATTGATACTTTTTATTCTCCAAGAATTAAGGAAGAAGAAGTATTTGTTAGATTTCCTAATTATACAAAATATATTTCAAGAGAATTTTTAAGTAAAGATGAGATGTTTTTTGACAGGGATGTAAGCAGTATGAAATGTAATGTGTGTGATAAACCATTAAAAGTTCTTATAGATTGGTTCTCAGACAGTGGAAAAATGTATTATTGTTTGGGTGAGTGTCAGGAACATGGATATGTTCGAGGAAAAATAAAAGTTAAACCTCGGGAAGAAGATAGTTTCTTTGTTGTTAAAATCATGAGGAGTACTGATGAAGAGGGAGCAGAAAGTATTAGAGAAAAACAGGAAAGCATTAGGGAAAAAAGACGAGAGAGAAGACAAAAATCGTTAGATAGTGAGATTGTCATCGAAGAAATATGGGATGAAGATGAAATAAAATCAGAATTGGATGACAAATAATAAAAAGGACATGTAGACGGGAACGTTAACATGTCCTTTTTATTATTATTATTTTGTATTGTTGTAATTCTCCATCAATGAATCAAGTTCATTTAATAAGCAATCAACTTTACCGTAGAAGGCATCGTTATTTGTAGGAGAATCAAAATTATCTCTAATATTTGTAAGAGCATCAATAATATTATTCAATCTGTTCTTACCACTTCCGTTAAGATATAAGAAATATCTGCTACGTTCATTTTCCTGTGGTGTCATTTTCTTCAATACAATCTCGATATTTGGCTTTTCACCAATATATCTATATGTAATTGAAGGTGATGCATGGTTAAATAAGTTCTGTAAGTAGTAAATATCACCTGTTTCATGATAATAATTCCAAGCAAAAGTTTTTCTCATTGTCTGTGCTCCGATTGAAGTTAAGCCAATCTTGTGACCAACAGATCTTAAAACTCGATAAGCCTGTTCTCTTGAAACCGGTTTATCAGATGAAGCATGTCCTCTAATTAAGAATGCTTCAGGATTTTTTCCCTTAGTATAATCTTTAATAATTGCCTTCAAATCTTCTGGAATTTTGAAAGTATTTTTGATGTTCTTTGTTCCAATTTCAACTGTGATTTCATCTTTGTCAGTAACATCTTTGTTTTTGAAATTTAAAATGTCCTGAAGTTGTAAACCTGTTCCAACTCCAATTTCAAACATAATGTAATATTTATAGTCTGTGTTTTTCAATGCCTCTTTAAATTTTGATAATGTTTCAGAATCCTTAATAGGTGCAACCCAATTCATATAAACCCATCCTTTCAATTCATTGATTTTTAACGGTTACGTCTTCTTTTTGAAGCTCTTACTGCATTTAAATGGTCCATTTTCTTCTTAAAGAAGATAATAATTACTGCTAAAATAACTAAAATTACTGCAATAATTATAATTTTAAATATAGCTGAACTAAATTTAAAGTGAGACTTTGATACAGTTTCTTTTTTAGTTGTCTTTTTAGTTGTGTCTTTGTCAGAAACTTTTGAAGAATTATTTGAATTTTCAGAATCTACAGAAGTTTCTGTGTCAACTGTAGTCGATTCTTCAGGAGTAACAGTGGCATTAACACTTATTTTATTTGACACTTCACTATACAAAACAGGAGCAGTTCCAATTGTATGATTTCCATATGAGTAAGAAATCGTAGCAACGGTATTGTTGTCGTCAGAACTATCCTCGTTTAAAGTAATAGTAGAAGTTGTATCAGCAAAATTAGCATCTTTTGGAAGTACAACTACAGCATCTTTAGATAATGATAATCTGTGAAGCTTAGTTTTAAATATAGAATCAAAATTGTTAGTAAATGTTGATTTGTTTTCAAATCTAGTATCATTTTCAGATACATTTGTCAATTTAAAATTCTTAAATCCAAAGTCTAATAAAGCTGTTGTATCCACATAGGAATTTGTACCAGGCGAATTAAGAACAACAGTAATAAGAGTCATGCCGTCTCTTTGAGCACTTGTTACTAAAGTTGTTCCGGATTCATTTACAAAACCGGTCTTACCACCAATGATTCCGTCATAATGGAAGGAATTCCATGGCTGAACCATCTGATGACGCTGACTTATAGTAAGAGGTTCTTTTCGCTTGTTATCTGTAGGTAGTGTATAACTTGAGGAATTAATAATTTCTCTAAATACCGGATATTGTAATGCTGCCTGCATAATCTTTGCCATATCGTAAGCGGTTACATAATGTTTTTTATTAAAAAGTCCACATGCATTTGCAAAATGAGCATCATTTGCGCCAGCCTGTTTAGCACGTTTATTCATTAATTTAGCAAATTCTTCAATACTTCCACTTACATGTTCAGCTAGAGCAGAAGCAACTTCATTAGCGGATTGCAACATTAATGCATATAAACAATCTTTAACACTCATTTCTTCACCAACGACAGCTCCAATATTGGCTGCTTCAGGTTCAAGGGTGTCAATAGCGCTCTGTGAAAATGTAACAGTATCATCAAGATTACAATTTTCAATGGTAAGTAATGCTGTCATGATTTTAGTGATACTGGCTGGATACATTTTCTGATGGCATTTTTTATCAAAAAGTACTGAACCGGTAGAAGCATCAATCATTACGGCAGTTTCGGCAACTAATCCCGGTCCACTAGGCCAGGAAACAGTGTCTGCACTTACAACAGAGTTACTATTATATGAACAAAAGCCAAATGATGTTACCGTAATAACAATCATCATGACCATAGATAATATACGTTTCATTCTTAATCTCCTATATTTTGATGTTGGTTATAATCTATAATAGTTTAATAAATGGAAAATTAGTTTAATTAACCTAAATATCATAATATAGTATACAGCAAAATAAATGAATATAAAAGACAAAAAATTCATTAAAACTTAATAAATATAAAATGTCCTATATTGTAAATTCTAATTTATAAATGTGAAAAAAGTATTAATTAAATGTGAAAACTAACTTATAAATAATTAACACGTGGAAATAGAAAATATCCTATTTTCACGTGTTAATGTATGAATATTAATTTTTATTTTGCGTCAGCTCTAGCTTTTATTACTTTAAGCCTTGTAAATTCTTCTCGCTCTTTTTCTTCAAGCGCATTAGAAATTGTTTTAACAAGTCCTTCATATGTTGGAATTGTTATATTCTTTAGAGCATTTGCTCTTTTTTGCGTTTTCTTAATATTATAAGCAAGTCGGTAAGCTGAATTTTCAATCATCGAAAGTCTGATTGTTAAATCCTTTACTTTTTCAAAACAAGTTTTTGCCTTGTCTAGAGACTCTGTAGTTCCATAAAAAGAGTAAACAGGATTATGAACAGATTCGTTATTAGTAACAAGAGGAATTTCAGTTCCCATGATACTTCGACTTTTTATTTTTACATCATGTTCAAGAGGAACATTAAATGCAAATATTTCAACATTTTGGATTCCAAGTTCGATATTTGCTCTTTCCAAAGCTGTGTAAGCTTCAGTAAATGTTTTATCGATATCGTCCTGAATGTCTTTAGCTTTAGCATTTAAATCCATAATTTCACGAACAAGAATATTACGTTTTTTGTCCATTAGTTCAAAGCCCTGTTTCGCAAGAGCAAGAGAATTTTTTGCGGCTATTAAGTTACCTTTGGTTGGTACTGCATTTAAATCCATAAAAAACCTCCTTGTTTGAAAAATTAAAGTGAATCAGAATCTTCTTCGTCATCATTTAAAGATACACTATCGTAATATTTCTCAAGAATCTTTGTATCAATTCTATCAAGTTCTTTCTTAGGAAGAAGATGTAATAACTTCCAACCTAAATCTAGTGTTTCTTCAATAGTTCTATTTACATTTGGTCCCTGACCAACAAATTGCTGCTCGAAAGCTTTACCAAATTCAAGATATTTTTTATCTGTAGGTGATAATTCATCTTCACCAATTACTGATGCTAGAGCTCTGGCATCACCAACTTTTGCGTAAGATGAGAATAACTGGTTAGCAACATCCTGATGATCTTCTCTTGTAAATCCTTTACCGATACCATCCTTCATCAAACGTGAAAGAGAAGGTAATACATTAATTGGAGGGTAGAGTGACTGTCCGTTTAATGAACGGTCTAAAACTATCTGACCTTCTGTAATGTAACCTGTTAAGTCAGGTATAGGATGTGTTATGTCATCGTTAGGCATTGTAAGAATAGGAATTTGAGTTACGCTACCTTTTGCTCCTTCAACAATACCTGCCCTTTCATATATAGTTGCGAGTTCACTGTATAAGTATCCGGGATAACCTTTTCTTGAAGGAATCTCACCCTTTGAAGATGAAACTTCACGCATAGCTTCTGCAAATGATGTCATATCAGTTAAAACAACTAAGATATGCATATTTTTTTCGTATGCAAGATATTCTGCAACAGTTAAAGCAACCTTTGGGGTTATCAAACGTTCTACAACAGGGTCATTTGCCAAATTTAAGAACATTACAACGTGTTCAGAAGCTCCGCTTTCTTCAAATGTTTTCTGGAAAAATTCAGCAACATCGTGTTTTACACCCATTGCAGCAAAGACAACTGCAAATTCTTCATCAACATCATCACCAAGAGATGACTGATTAACAATCTGTGCAGCTAACTGATCATGAGGTAAACCATTTCCGGAGAATATAGGAAGTTTCTGCCCTCTAATCAATGTTGTTAAACCGTCAATAGCTGAAATACCTGTTCTAATATAGTTTCTTGGATATTCACGGGAAACCGGATTAAGTGGTTTTCCGTTTACATCTCTCTTTTCTTCAGCAACGATTGGACCAAGACCATCAATAGGCTGGCCAATTCCGTTGAAAGTTCTTCCTAAAATATCAGGTGATAAGGCTATTTCCATAGGGTGTCCTGTTAATTTTGTATGTGTATTTGAAAGGGACATTCCTTCTGAACCTTCAAATACCTGTATAACTGCTTTATCTTTGTAAATTTCAATAATACGACCGAGACGTTTCTCGGCACCGTCATTCATTGAAAATTCTACTATTTCATCGTAAGCCGCATCTTTTACACCTTCAAGTGCAATAAGAGGACCATTAATTTCGCTTAAACCTAAATATTCTATTGCCATTTTGGTACCTCCTTATGCATGCCTAGCCATGATTGATGCATAGTAATCATCAATTTCATGTTTATAATCATCAAATTTTTCAAGTTCATTATTTGCAACATCATATTTGATAGAAATAATTTTTTCAAACATATTGTTTTCCTTTAATACTGATACAGGAATTCCAAGATTAATAATCTCAAAAGCCTTATCATTTAAATAAAGGATAAGTTGCATCATTTTTAGCTGCTTTTCAAGAGGTACACATGTATCTTCAGCATGGAATGCGTTCTGCTGTAAAAATCCTAAACGTATAACTCTGGCTATTTCGAGAATAAGCTTTTGGTCATCCGGAAGTACGTCACTACCAATAAGTTTTACAATTTCCATCAATTCGCTTTCTTTATTTAAAATAGCTAAAATTCTGTTTCTGCAGTTTACAAAATCAGGACCTACATTTGTGTTGTACCAGTCTGCAAGATCATTTACATATTCACTATAACTTGTAAGCCAGTGAATAGCAGGGAAGTGCCTTGCATAAGCTAATGATTTATCAAGTCCCCAGAAACATCTAACGAAACGTTTTGTATTCTGTGTTACAGGTTCTGAGAAGTCACCACCCTGAGGAGAAACAGCTCCAATAATTGAAACAGAACCTTCTGTTCCGTTAAGGTTTTCCATATAACCCGCTCTTTCATAGAATGCTGAAAGTCGGCTTGCAAGATATGCAGGGAAACCTTCTTCTGCAGGCATTTCTTCCAAACGGCCTGAAAGTTCTCTTAAGGCTTCAGCCCATCTAGATGTAGAATCGGCCATTATAGCAACATCGTAACCCATATCTCTGTAGTATTCCGCAAGAGTTAAACCAGTGTAAATACTAGCTTCTCTGGCAGCAACAGGCATGTTAGATGTATTTGCAATTAATGTTGTTCTGTCCATCAATGGATTTCCTGAACGAGGATCTACTAATTCTGAGAATTCATCAAGAACCTGTGTCATTTCGTTTCCACGTTCACCACATCCGATGTAAATAATAATGTCGGCATTTGCCCATTTTGCAATCTGATGCTGAGTCATTGTTTTTCCTGTACCAAAACCACCCGGAATAGCGGCTGTACCACCTTTGGCAATAGGGAAGAGAGTATCAAGAATTCTCTGACCTGTTACAAGTGGCTGGCTGGCAGGATAACGTTTATTAATAGGACGAGGTGTACGAATTGGCCATTTCTGAGTAAGAGTCAATTCTAATTCTTCACCATTGTCTTTCTTTATTACTGCTATAGTTTCGTTTATTGTATAAGGACCATCATCTACAACGCTAATAACTGTTCCAGAAATATAAGGGGGTACCATTGATTTATGTAAAATGGCTTTTGTTTCCTGAACTTCTGCTATAACTGTACCACCGGATACATAATCACCCGGTTTAATTGTAACGTGAACATCCCATTTTTTTGTTGTATCAAGAGAATCAACACTAACACCACGGCTGATGAATGCGCCTGATTTTTCTCTGATTTTACTTAAAGGTCTTTCAATACCATCAAAAATATTGTTTAAGATTCCTGGTGCAAGAGTAACAAAGATTGCAGTTCCAGTTCCATAAACTAATTCGCCCGGTTTAAGACCACTAGTTTCTTCGTATACCTGAACGGTAGTCATTTCAGATGTAAGACCAATGATTTCGCCAACAAGTTTTTCTTCGCTTACGTAAACCATTTCACCCATCTGAAAATCGGTCTTTCCTTTTATATAAACTACAGGACCGTTAATACCGTATATCTTTCCTGTTTTTACCATCTGGCTGCCTCCTAAATTGAAATCGTAAACTTTTCCTGCTCCTCAGCAAGCTTTGTTTTAAAAGAATTGTCAACTAACATATTTTTATCTGAAATAATAGCTTTACAACCACCAATAAAAGGAACAGTGCTTATTTTAATATCGGCACCTGTATGACTTTGTAAATCAGATAATAAAGATTCGTCACTTGAATCAATATAAAATTCTACTGTAGTATCATTAAAATCTGAAGATATTTTGTTGATTTGTGATATAAGTTCCTTTTTATATTCTTCTGTTTTCTTATAAGCGTTCAATTTTTCAACAACTGCTGAAAAAATTTGAGATTTCAGCTTGTTTTGGTGTAATGTAACAGTTCTACGAACTTCAGCCTGAACTTTTGAAAGTTCTCTTTTAACTTCAAGTCTCACCGCATTTAGTTTTGCGCTTTCAACGGACTTAGATTCTAAAAGTGCTGTTTCTTTATGTTTTTCAAACTGTTCATCAAGAGACTGTTTGTAAGCTGTTAGTATATCATTACTTTTAGCGGATGCATTATCCAGGGAGACATTTTTAAAATGTTCCATTTTTTCTTCTATTGTCATGCTAAGCCCACACTTTCTATATTTTTATTCCGATAGCTTCATTAATATATGCTGTAATGAAATCCGGACGACGGCCTGAACCGTGGCGGTCAGGAATTTCCAGCAACAAAGGAAACGTACGGTTTAATTTAATATCATCAACAATCTCAGGAATTTCTTTTCCAAGCTTTTCTGTCATTAAGATAATTCCAATATCTTTTTGAGAAAGAACTTCGTCTAAAGCCTGCTTAATTTCCTGCTTTTCGTGAACAACAACTCCATCAATTCCTGCAAGACGCATTCCTGTAAGAGTGTCCACGTTATCACTAATGAGAAACATTCTCATAATTTGTTCCTCCTATCTGTGTAAGTGTTAAAGTTGTATGATTTATAATGCACCTAAAATCATGAATGCGATAATTAATCCGTAAAGAGCAATACCTTCTGCAAGACCTGCAAAGATAAGTGCTTTACCAAATACGCTTCCATCTTCACTAATTGCTCCAAGAGCAGCACTTGATGCACTTGCTACTGCGATACCACCACCAATACCTGAGCTACCAACTGCTAATGCAGCTGCGATGTATCCAAGACCTGAACCTAATGATAAGCCGGCAGTAGTTGTTTCAGCAGCACTTGCTGTCTGAGCAAACATAACAACAGTTGATAAAACTAATAAACCGAAAAATCCAACAACGTTTATTGCTAATGATTTTTTAAAGCGGCCTCTGCTCTTTTCACCAACAAAGTAAGCTACCATAGGTACGATAATTGATAAAGTTAATGCGATAAATAATGTGACTTTTAATAACATATTTTTGTCCTCCTAGTGTTTAATATTTTTTGAATAAGGTTTAAATTCCTTACCGGAACCTGAATAAAAACGGCCAAATAATTCATAGTATTCAAGACGCAATCCCTGAATTGCTACAACAAGGCCTTCCATACCACATACGAAAATGTTACCAAGAATTAAAACTAAGATATTTGGTGAACCTCCGTCTGTAGCTCCTGCTAATGTTAAAACTACTTCCATCATGGCACCGTGGCTGATTGCAAACGCACCGACACGAAGGAATGATAATGTATTTGAAAAATAGTTTAACAACATCTCAAAAAGTTCAAAGAATCCTTCAACAAAATACATTGCTGCTGATTCAGGAAATAACTTTTTGTTCTTTTGTACAAGATTTACTATAGGTGTCTTTAATGCAATTAGAATTAATGGAATGACGAACATTATTACAAGAACGATAGTTCCTGGAAGAGAATGTCCTGACATGTATAAAATAACTACAGCCATTAACGATGCATAAAATATAAGACCTGTAAGACCGTTAGGTCCTATAAGTAAATCTGCATATTTTTTATTTTTGAAAGCATTTACCATATTAATAATCATTGTTATGAGTATTAAGAATACACCAAATAATATGGCAGCTACAAAAACTGTGTTAAATGAACCAACTATAGGCAAATTCATTTTACTTGTTCTTGGATTAACCCATATTTGAGGAATTACACCCTCAAATCCAAATATACTTCCGTATAATAATCCAAATATGGCGGAAGTAAATCCTGCTGCTGATAAAATAGCGGCTAAAGGAATCTTCTTTATCAGGTATACAATTAAGCCTATGGCAAATATGCATAATCCCTGTCCTAAATCACCAAACATTGCACCAAAAAGAAGTGAATAAGTTATTGCTACAAAAATAGTAGGATCAAATTCGCCGTATTTTGGTAAACCGTACATTTTAACGTACATTTCAAATGGTTTTGCAAATTTAGGATTTTTTAATTTTGTAGGTGGAACCTTTGATTCATCAGTTTTATTATCAATCATACAAACAACATTAGGATCATTTTCTGTCTCGGCCTGAAGTGAAAGAGCATCCTTTGTTGCCATCCATCCACAAAGAATATGGAAAACTATGTTAGAATCACGTGTACATGCTGCAAGTTTTCTTACATCAAAATTTCCATATGCAATTTCTATTCTGTTGCAGGCAGATAAAACATGAGATTTATTTACCTGAACTAAAGTTGAAATTCTACTTTCTACAGTTCTTATTTTTTCATCAATTTCTGAAATTGACTTTGCAATATTCATACATGCCTGAGCAGGAGTACCTGAATAATTATCAGGAATTTTAACCTGTTCAAAATGTAAAGCTTCAAATGATTCATCAACTTTTTTTATTGATATTTCAGGAGCAAAATAAACACCCCATATAAAATCATTGTCAACAAGACAATCAATAAAAACAGCGTCAAGATCAGGATTAATAAATGTTTGGAAACTGTCCCACATATCTCTAGGAACACGACCAAAACGGTATTTGATGTAATTCATTCCCAAAACCTGTTTTAAGTCGTACTCTAAATTTTTAAAAGGAGAAATACAATCATAATCTTCATTTAATTTATCTTTTCTTATATTGAGAGTATTAATTTCTTCTTTTAAATCTTTGATTTGGTCATCGATGTTATTTATTACATTAGTAGCTTCTTCAACACTCATATCGGTTAATGGAGAATTAGCAATGCTTTCATCCATTAATTCAAGTAAAGCGTGACTCTTATCTAAAATATCTTTGTATGGATTAGCTTCAACGTATGGAAGTAAATTTCCTGATGAGTTAAGTTCTACTAATGCATTTTCAAGTTGTATCTCGTATTTTGATAAATACGTATCAATAACTCTGTCGATATCTGATTTAGGTCCGGCAAGAGTTACAAAACTCATTTGTACAATCACTAGATACCACTCCCCTTTCCATTTATATATTGTAATGTCTTCTCCGGACTGTATTGATAACGAATACATTCAAGAGCAGTAATAATTTTAGCTGATTCAGAGTTTTTCATATGAAAATATCCGTTTATTGCAGCTAATGAATAAGGAGATTCTTTAAAATCTTTAAAAATTATTTCATCCATAATATGATTACACTGCTCTTCAAAAGGCATTTTGCTTGTGAAATCAAAGTGTTTTCCATATCTGGTTTTTGATATTAAAGAAATAGTATCCTCAATAGTTGGTGCTTCAACTATATTTTTTATTTCTGATTTTTTTAATTTATAATTTACAGGAATTAAAAAAGTATAAATTGAAGCTGATGAAACTGAATAGTAAGATTTGCATCTGTAAATCCATAACATATTCAGAAGATCAATACGTGAACCGTATGATTCGGTAATATATGCACATTCTTTTTTAGAATAGGAATCTTTTGCTTTCCATATAGAAGCAAAATAGAATAAATCCAATCCCATTTCATAGTCAAATAGTGCAGCGTTATCTAAAGTGCTGACCTTAAGAAGTGGTGCATAATAAATAGTACCCTTTAAACAATTTATAAATTCTTCCATAGTTGTAGTCTGGGAAAGCTTCTGAGTGTCAATCTTTGAATGCTTCTCAAAATCATTCTCGATTACAGAAATAGAAGTAGATTGTCTAGGATCAAGCATTGCCCTCATATATCTTTTAAGCGTCTGAATTTCATATCTCATAAAATAAAGATTGAGATATTTACGCTGCCTTTTCTGAGCAAAACAATAAATCTTAGAAAAATCAGAATATGTTGAAAAATTAAGTAACCATTCAATCTGTCCACGGTGAATTGTAGAAGGGTCAATATCTGCAAAAAGTTCTTCATAATAAGGAAGCTTTTGCAGATATGCAAATGCATCTGCCACAGTAGTAAAGTGAGCAAGTTCTTCGTATTGTTCGTTTGTTAGTAATTTACTATGCATGGCTTTGATTTTAGTTGTCAAAGCACTGTAAGCTAATAAATTTCCACCTGTCATAGAATCACTCCTTTACAATATGGTTAAATATGGACTCAATCCATAAATCTTTGTTAGCAGTGTACATAGAATCTAAAGTTTTTAATGAGGCTTCTGTTTCCTTCTTGAAGTCATCAATAGCGTGCTCATTTTCAACAAGTAAAGATTCTTTTAATTGGTTTACCTGCTTGTCGATGCTGCTGGAAAGTTGTTCATCGAATTCTTTAGTCTTTTGCTTAATCATGCTTGCGTAAGCTTCTTTTTCCTTACGGGTGCTCTCCATAATCTGAGAAGAAGCTCTGTCGATTTTAGTTAAATCCGATATGATTGAATTAATATCATTTACCATATGCAGCCTCCTTTGTTTAATTAGTATGTATAAAATTCTCATAAATAGACTACCACTTTTTAAATAAAATGCAACAAAAAGAAAAATTCTTAAGAAAAGAAAAATGTTTATTTATTTTATAAACATTTTATTATAAAATATTATAAGTTAAGTGAAAAAGTAAATTATAAAATTAAATTTTCGGAGGATAAAATGCGATTAAGAAATGTACCGGGTTCACGAGAAGCAATTGCAGAAAGTGAATATACAATTAATGAACCAGAATTAAATAAAGGAAAATGGAAAGAAATTTTTGGAAATGATAATCCTATAAGAATTGAAATAGGAATGGGAAAAGGTAAATTCATTACAACATTAGCGCAGCAGAATCCAGATATTAATTACATTGGAATAGAAAAGTTCTCAAGTGTTTTAATTCGTGCAATAGAAAAAATGGAAGAATTAGAACTTACAAATTTAAAATTTATAAGAATGGATGCTGAAAAAATCGAAGACATATTTAATAAGGAAGAAATTGATAAAATTTACTTAAATTTTTCCGATCCATGGCCAAAAGACAGACATGCAAAAAGAAGACTTACATCAAAAGAATTTTTCAAAAGATATGACAATATATTAAAAAAAGATGGAGTAGTTGAATTTAAGACAGATAATAATGATTTGTTTGATTTTTCATTGGAACAGATTCCTGAAGCAGGATGGAATATAGTGGAATATACAAGAGATTTACACAACAATGAAAAAATGAATGAAGGGAATATTATGACCGAGTATGAAGAAAGATTTTCAAAAATGGGTAATAATATTAATAAATTAATTGCAAACAGATAATAAAAATAAAAAGCTAAGCGTCAATAATGTATTTAATAAAATTAGATTATGTATAAATACATTATAAAATGCTTAGCTTTTTAAATTAGTTTGCTAAAGATTTAATATTTAAAAAGTTATTAAATGCTTATTTTTTTACCTTCATAAAGTCCGAAATAATTTTTAAATAATCAGTAAAACTCTTTGAATTAGATTCATGCTTTATTTTAGGAAGATTAACATTTTGCTTTTCTAAGTTGTGTTCAACAATATCGTCAAGAATGCTTGAAATAACAGCAACACAAGGAACGCCTAAAAACATTCCGACAATTCCACCAATCCATCCTCCGACTGTAATTGCAAAAATAATCCAAATAGGGCGAAGACCAGTTTTGTCACCTAAAATCTTTGGACCAAGAATATTTCCGTCAAACTGTTGTAAAATTATAACAAAAATTAAGAAAGCGAGTCCCTGCTTAGGTGACACTGATAAGGATATCACTAAAATGCTAGGTATAGCACCAATAAATGGACCAAAATATGGAATCATATTTGTAAGACCGACAAATATACTAACAATAACTGCATATGATGAACCAATATTAAACAACTTCATACCTAAAAGGCATATTATACCAATGATTAATGAATCAATAGTTTTACCAATAATAAATCCACTGAAAATGTCATTTGCATGCTTAAAAGTGCTCCATACATAGATTGCACGTTCTTTTCTAAAAATTGAATAAACAATACGTTTAAAGCTTCTTGAAAGAATATCCTTATCAAGTAACATATAAATAGAAACAATAATTGCAACAATAAAATTTAATACCCATCTAACAATTGAAATGGAAGCATTGGCAATTGAAGGAGCTAAATTGGCAGCCCATGATTTAAATGTTTCTAAGTAGCTAGGCATGGCATCCTGAATTGCAGCTTGAACATATTCGACAGTTGAGTTAGGATATTTCGAACTTATTTCTTCTATATAATTAATAAAATTCTGATATATTGTAGAAATATTTCCAGCAATATCAGAAATACTTTGTATAAATGAAGGTATAATAAAGAATAGTGCTAAAATCAACATACCAAAAACAATAACGTATGAGGATATTAAAGCAACCATTTTACGTACCTTAACATTAGATATATGAATTGTGTTTGTAAAAAAACGATTCTCCAACTTTGATGAAAGGTTACCCATTATGTATGCAATAAAGAAACCAAGTAAAAATGGAGAGAGGCTGGATAAAAGACCCAAAAGAAGACTTTTAGTTTCTGACCAGTTCCAAATACATCTTATAAAAAATACTGCTACAACTGTAGTAATAAGAGCATAGATGCATAGGGTAAATAATTTTTTGTCGGGTTGAAATTTATTTTGATTCATAGGAAAACCTCCATATATTTAAACTGAAAATAACAATTAATTGAAGTATAACAGTAACAAATAATCAATACAAGAAGATAATAATAAAAAAATAAAAAAAAGGGGTTGATTTTTGTATAATCATGAATTATAATATCATCGTTGTCAAAAATACTAAGCGCGATTAGCTCAGTTGGAAGAGCACCTGACTCTTAATTTGGAGAAAGGAATCAAAGCTGGAGATAGCAAGCAAATTAGTAAGGTTTCCAAGGAGTTTGGAAACTATTTTTTTTGTCTTAAAATAAAAATAAACAATGTTTTTGGCAAAAAGATAAGGAAAAGCAAGAAAAATAAAGGTTGACGCCCAAAAGGACGCCAAGTCGTCGCAAGGAAAATAAATAGTATGTTACTCAAAAGAACGTATAAAAATACCATAAGGTATTCACATACGTTCTTTTTTAATTCCATAAATATATATTATATTATTAGTAAATGTAAATAAGAATACAAATCTAACAAGTAATGATTAGTCATTTTCATTTGGAGGGACATATTCAATTAAATCTGATAAGTCACATTCTAATACATAACATAATCGCAATAATATATCTACATCTAATCGTTGTATTTTATTGTCTCTATAATTCCTTAATTGAGTTCGTTGCATTTCAGCACGGAAAGATAATTGATTCATAGATATATTTCGTTTTTCCATAATATCTTTAAGTTTAAAACGAATATTTCCATAATCATTTGTATTTTCAGGTAGCTGACGCAATGGATTTTCTTTTTTCTTCATAAAATATACCTCTAATTAAATTATATTTATAGATATTATTATTGTAAGATTGATATTCGTATGATACATTTATATATGAGGTAGATATATACCCATAGTAAAAAATTCAAATTATCAAAAACAAGGGAAAGGGCTATTGTAAATAGCAAAGGTAAGAATTATGAGTAAAGTAAAAAAATTAGTGTTGTGTTTATTAATGGCATTAACAATAAGTACAGTTTTTGTAGGCTGTGGAAGACATGTTCCAACAACAAATGAGGTTGAAAAAGCATACGAAAAAATGCAAGAAGGAAAAATGTCACCAGCAGAGTATTATGACTTGTGGGATGCTTGGAACAATGGAGAAAAAGTAGGAACACCTATAATTGTGTCAGTAGGAAAAGTTGTTCTAGTTGTGGTAGTAGCAGGTGGCGTATTTAAGTATTTGAAAAATAAAAAAGAAAAAAAGGATGATGTAGAAGAATGATGTATATTATAGCAAAAATCCTAGCAATAATAGCAGTAATAGCAGGGTATACTATTAGTTATAAGCATTGGGATGGAGAATTATTAATCGTTTTATTCTTCAATGGAATGTTGTTGTCATTGCTATTTATGATACCTGTAGGAATTATATTGATATTGCTTGGAGGAATTTTTAATATTTTAGGATATGTACTAATGGCTGGAGCGATAGGAGCATTAGCATATTTTATTTATGAAAAAGTTAAATGATGGGAGGAGATTATGTGCTGATTAAAGAAATTCTTGAAACTCACAATCGTGAATATCTATTTGAAAACTCAATAGGAAAATTTGAGGTGTCTAGTGGTTTGGCTAAATATAATTTCTTGCAAAGAAAATATGATGCAATAGGAAAAGTTTGTGCAAAAAAATATGTAGATGCAATGTTTGGACAAAATTCTTCTTGCGACGAATTCATAGATAAGCATAATCAATATTTTATTTCAGCTCTTGATGTTGGATTGGATGAAGCAAAAAGAGACCTTATGAGTATGGGAATTTTAAATGTTGATGAAGAAGCTTTATACGAATTTCTAAAAGGTTTCGGATATCTTAATGACTATTTAACTATAGAAAATTCCTTTATGGAAGAGGTTAATGCAGTCTATGAAGACCTTGAATATAAAAAATTGGCAAGAGAAGAGAGAAAGGATAATAGGGCACGCTGGGTAGGCGGAAGTTATAGCAGTAGACCTAATTACATAGACGAATATATGCATCAGGCAGAACTTGGAGCAAGAAATGCAATAGAAGGTGCAGGTCATAGCTTAATTAATGCAGTTGGAAATATGGCTAGTAAGGCAAGTGCAAATGCTAAATTAGGAAACTTATACAGAAATGAGGAAGTAAGACAAAAGTTTGAATTAGGAGTTGAAAGAGCAAATTCAAACTTAAAATTTGCAGTGAAAAACTTCTTACAAAATAGACTTGGAATTGATGATTGGAAAATACCAACAAAAAATGAATGTATAATGGCAAAGCGTTTACGCAACAACTATTACACAAGTGGTTTGTCAGAGGAACAACGAAAGGAAATGTTGATTCAATCATTTAATTTAAATCCTTTTAATAGGGAATTATATTCAATAATGTTGGAAAATTATCTAAGCGAATCTGCAAGTATTACCCAAATAGCTGGCTTTTTTGGAGTCAAGTTAGATGATGAAAAGGATAAAATCACCTTGGAATTTTTATCAAAAATAATAGGAAATTCAGAGGAAGAAGCAAAAAAGCAAAGGAAGAACTTCTAAAGTTTTATAAAAAGATTGGTATTGATAATTATGAGGAGTTAGAATCTTATAAAAAAATACAAAGTATCTTAGCAGAATATGACTTAAAGGCAAGGACAGTTGAGGATGAAGTATTTAATACCAGAGAAGAAGCTGAAATAGCAAGAAGAGAATTGCCAGAGATTAGGAAACTAATGGAGAACATTAAACCACCGACAACTAATTCAACACTGGAATATGAATATAATTTAATTCAAATAAAGGAAGAAATAAACACAAATTTTTCTTCAAGATTTAAGGATAAATATATATCAAAAATAAATATATATCTAAAAGATTTTGATGATAAATTTTGTACAATTTCAATGTTTAGAAAAGGAACAAGAAAAGAAGCTGCAAAGGTTAAGGCGTTAAATTACGTGAAAAAACAAAAGACAGATACGGCTGTAGACAGAGAAATTGCTTTAGATAAATTGAGAGCATATCTTCCTAAAATTGGATTGATGGAACAAGAAGCTACAGAAGCATTAGAATATCTAAAGAAAAAAGAAAAAGAAGAATTGTACGGAAAAGAATCAATAATGTCAAAGATAAGTAAGGGGATTAATGATTTCTTCAAGTAACATTAATTAAGAGGCTAACGTTTAATGTACGTTAGCCTCTTTTTGAAAGGAAGTGAACTATGAAAGAGTATGTGTTGGGATTAGTTATAGGATTTACGATAATAAACATAATGTATCTTAATGTAACATTATGGGAAAAAATAAGAAAGTAGGAAAAAGATAATGAAAGAGGAAAAATCAAAACAGATAATATCAGGAATAACAGTAGTTGTAACAATACTAAAGATTATTGTTCAACACAGTAGCCAAATAAAAAAAGCTGGAGGAAAAAACAAGTGAAAAAAATAATAGGTACTGAAAAAGAGCTGTTAAGGTATCTTAAACATCTTGAATGTAAGGGTAGAGGGCAACACCTAATAGAATTTGTTCGAACCCGTTTAAGAAGCGATATAAGCGTTTTTGACGAATGGTATGGTGAAAAAAGAAATTTGAAAAATGATTTGGGTGGATATATGGTAATTCTGTATGGAAACCCAAAAGAAATGGAAATTGAATACAAGAAAATTTTAAAATACCATAATCTGAAAATAGATGATTATGAGTATGAGGATAATAAAAGGCTGGATGATAATACAAACGTATCAATTCAGCTTTTTTTATGTTCCTCAGATTATGCTGTAGAAATAGTAATTATTAAAGAAGGAGAAAGTGAAGATGAGTAATGTTGTAAAGCAAACTTATGTGTTAGAAAAAACAGGTGTTTTTAATGAAGAACAAAGTAGACGATATGAATTAAGTCTGATATACAAAGGATTAAAAGGCAAAAGAGCAATGATTATAGGAATAAATCCAGCGTCAGACAATGTACAAATTTTTGATACTACAACAAATTATCTTTTGAATAATTTAGGAACAATGGGCTTCTCTGAAATTGTGGTGTGGAATTTGTTTTCAGAAATATGTGATAAATTAAAGCCAGGTAGGCAGGGTGAAGATGAATATAATTTCGAACATTTGGAAAAACTTTTGGAGACAAAATTTGATGCCATAATCATAGGATACGGTAGTACCTTTTTAGGAAATAAGAAAGTTGAAAGTGCAAAGGAACGATTGCATAATATATTAGAAAAGTATGCTGACAATGTATTTGAAATAACAGATAATGTTGGTGTATATTCAGATTTAAAAACAATTCATCCATTGTTTGCAGGACAAAGATTTAGTGGAAAATGGAAACTTATAAAACATAAATTTCCTGAAAAAAATCAGTAACAATCTGGGGAGCAGGTTTTTGCCTTGCTCCCAGTAAATTCAAAGGTAAAAAGGATTTTTTAAACAAGAGTTAAAAGATAATCAATACGCAAATTAAAAAATAATTAAAAAAAGTATTGACAGTGGAGATTAAAAGGCGTATCATCTCACACATAATCAAATAGCAAATCGAACAGCCGATAGAGTTATCATATATGAACTGTTAAAAAAGTCCTAAGTAGATATTAGGTGGTTAATAGTGATAATAATGGCTACTCTGATGATGCATTGCTAAGATGGCACACCTAAAAGGTTTTTAAAGTTAAGCACACAGAGCATAATTAATGAATTTGCATAAAAGGAATCTCTAGTTAAGATAGAGGTTTGTTTGTGTACCTTCATTAGTTGTGCTCTTTTTTATTTGTCTTTAAGTAAATAAAGAGCCCTGATTTTTATATTTGATTTAAATTTTTTGAAAGGAGGATAAGTCTATGGATAAATTGACTTATCTTGTAGTAGAACAAAATACTACAAAATCAAATATGAAAGGAAAGGGGGCAATCACGATAGTAAATGCCATAAAGAAAAAATGCGGTTGTAGAATAATATTTTCAAAACAATTAGAAAAAGATTTGCAATTAGAGGACTATATACAGTTCGGATTTCCAAAGGGTAATAACTATATCGTAATGGGAAAAAAATTGGATAATAATATTCCAAAATATACTTTAAAACGTATAAAAAAGAATAATCCAAATAGCAGACTTGTTTTGTATAGCAAACCAGTCATACTCGAAATTTGTAAGAAAATGAACTTGAACTTTGATGACAGAACAACAGTAACATTCTATGGCATAGAGTATGAAGAAACGAAAAATGGAATAATTTCAAAAGTGTGGGAAGAAGGTGAAAAGAATGTATAAGACAGAAACAGTAGAACTTTCTGAAAAAGAAAAAAAGAGTGAAGTGCACCAATTTTCTGAGTGCATAATCAAGGATGGTATGTACGGAGAAATTAAGCAAGTAAAAATTGTTGATAAGGAAAGCAACAAAATAATTGAAACAAAGGAAAGTTTTGTTCCAGCAGGTGGAGCTGTATATGTAGAAGAAATCGAGGAAAATATAGACACATTAGAAGTGATGTTAAAATTATACTTTACAAAGGGTGAGGAGAAGAAAGTTATATATTTTCCAAGAGGAGATTTAGTTGATACCAAGGTATTAACTCTTGCATCATATGGAGTGCAGGTAACAAAACAGACATCAGCACTCTTCATCAAGAGTATTATGAACCAAGAAATAAATGCTCAAAGAATCCTTACATATGAAAAACTTGGATTCTCAGAATATAAGGGAAGAAAATTGTTTAAGGGTTGTGAAGCAATAGGAATCGAAGCAAAATATACAGGACAGTTAAGAGTTTCACCAAAAGGTTCATATGATACATATAAAGGTATGATAGAGAGGGAAGTAAAGGGGCAAACAGCATTAGAATTTATTTTAGCAGTGTCAATTTCGGGAATGTTAGTAGATTTTCTAAAGGATAGAATGAGCCTTGAAAATGTTGTTGTTCATTTGGTTGGACAAAGCAGTACAGGTAAAACAACAAGTGCATTACTTGCAGTAGCTAGTGGAAGTGCCCCAGATTTTAAAGGAGACAATTTTGTGTTTAGTTTTCAGGACACTCAAAATAGCCTAATGCGACTAATCCCAAGCAGTTATCCTACATTAATTGATGAAGGGTCATTGATTGGAAAAAAGATATGACACAGGCTATGTACAGTTTAAGTAGTGGGGTTGAGAAAAGGCGTATGACAAAAAATCTTGAAACACAGGAAGTATCAAAGTTTAAGACGGCGATAATTCTTACATCTGAGAAATCCATTTTAAATCAATGTAATGAGAATAGTGGATTACTTGTGAGAAATATTGAAATTGACAATGAGGTGTTTACTAAAAGTGCAGAATCAGCAGATAGAATAAAAAACATAATAAAAAACAATTATGGATTTTTAGTAGAAAAGACAGCTCAATACTTACTTGATAAAGGAGAGGAAAAAATAGGAGAAATGGTTTCAAGAGAAACGCACGACTTAATAAAAAAGGCAAAGGAGAATAAAGAATATAACAATTTGACAGAAAGGTCAGCAAAACAGACGGCATTAATATTAGCGTCGGTGGATATTCTTAAAGAAGTGCTATCTATTAATTTTGATAAATCATCAATCAATGAATTTATGCATAAGCATTCATTGATAAAGGATGAAGAAAGTGTTTCATTAGGTAGAAGGGCAATGGATTATCTTTTACAAATAATCTCAAAAGACTATACCTTATTCATTAGAGAAGAGGGGGCAGAAATTAGAAATTGTAAAGGCAAAATAAAAAAGATTCCTAAAAAATTACTAAAAACAGGAGAGGAATCAACTAAAAAGTTACTAATTACAAGAGAAGAATTTGTAAATCTACTTCAGCAGGGGCTTTTTAGTGAAGAAAAGATAATCCTGAAAGAATGGAAGGAGTTAGGGTATTTACAATCCCAAAAGGATAGATACATTAGTAAAATTAGCATAATTCAAGGAATTGAAACCAAGGGTTATGCAATATATTTACCATCCCAGGAGAAAGAAACAATTGTTCATAAGCCAAAGTCAAAAAAAGAAGATTTTGATTTTGAAAAAGAAGATGAGATTGATTTTGAAGATTAATGCGAAAGGAGAAATTAAGAATGAAAAGTGTAAGCAAAAAAATAAGTGGAAGCATTAGACCACGTCCAAGTAAAGATAATGTAAAGTACTATCAAATTGTATTGGAATTGGGAAAAGACCAATATGGCAATAGAAAGAGAGAGTATTTTAAATGTGACACTACAGACAAAGAGGAAGCTGAAAATATGTTGATAATGAAAAAGGCAGAGTATCTTAATGATGACTTGATTGAATCTAACAAGATAACTGTGGGAAAATTCTTTGATGAATATATGGAAGTTTACGTGAAAAATCAAAGTAGTCCTGCTACTGTAAAAGATTATCAGGAATTTATAGATAGCTACATAAAGCCAGTTTTCGGTAAGATTAAATTGCAGGAACTGAAGAAACAAGACATACAAAAAGCTTACAATAAGTGGAGAGTGAAATCTCCACTTAGCGACAAACCTCTAAGGGCAACTACGATACAGCACATAAATAGAATATTTAAAGCTGGCTTAAATGTTGCGATGGATTGGGGTTACATTAAGACGAATCCAGCTAATGGCATAAAAATAGGAAAAGATGAGATGTCACAATTTCTTGAAGTTTATACAAATGAGGAAATAAAAAAGTTACAAAAGTGTGTTAAGGATACTGATATGGAATTACCAGTAGCATTATTATTTGATTGCCTATTAAGAAGAGGAGAATTGTTAGGACTTAGATTTTCAGACATAGATTTTGAAAATAAAAAAATCACAATCAACTATTCTTGGGTTGAAAGTTCAGATGATAAGAAGCCTATTTTAAAAGATTGTAAGACAGAGTGTTCTCATAGAACAATGGTTGTTAGTGACTATACAATCAAGCTATTAAGAAAACAGAAACTTACATATATGAGTAACAGGATAAAATATGGTTCTAAATTTGTAAACAGTGATAGAGTAATATGCAAAGAAAATGGAGAACCATACAGACCTAAAAGTTTCACACATAAGTGGGGAACGACATTAAAAAAATACAATCTAAGACACATAAAATTACACGGAACAAGACATAGTGCAATCTCATTTCTATTAGCGGAGGGAGTACCTTTAAACATTGTGCAACAGAGGGCAGGGCATAAAGACCCTAAAATAACCTTGGCAGTGTACTCACATGTCGCCAAAGATAGGCAAAACATTGCAGCAGATAAGTTTGAAGACATACTATTTTCAGCGGTTTGATAATAAGTAATCGTTAAGATTGTAAGACTAGTGCTCAGAAAGGTTAAGGCTTCAAGATACGCAAAAGCGTAGGAGCAATCCCGTGTTTCCCGTGCTTAGCGTTTTCAAAAAACAATTTTGAGGAAAGAAAACGCAAAAAGATTAAGAAAAAAGCACGGGAGTTCGGGAATTGCGAGGCAGTGCCGAGCAATTAATGTAAAGCTTAACATTAATTAATGGTTGTAAAAACTGTAGTAAAACTTATATACTGTTTGGTGTCGCCAATTATGTCGCCAGCAGTAAAAACAGACAAAAAAATAAAAAATTACAAAAAAGCAAAAAAATAATAAAAAAAACTTGCAAAAGTATTAAGGGTAGTATATAATAACTTTTGTCGCTGATGAAGAGACAAAAACAGAACAAGCGCGATTAGCTCAGTTGGAAGAGCACCTGACTCTTAATCAGGGTGTCCAGGGTTCGAGCCCCTGATCGCGCATTTGCGGGTACCGTTTCTGTAGTGCAACTACGGGGATGGTGCTTTTTTTGTGCGTAAGCAATGAGTCCACATACACCAAAAAAGGAACAGGTTCTAGAGAAAGCTTGCTTTCAGAAAGAACCTGTTCCTTTTTTGGTGATGCGGCGAATGCCGCATCAGTGAGATGGAGCGAAGCGGAATTGAACTGTATGTGGACTCATTGCGATTAAGAAGAGGCGAATGCCGCATCAGTGAGATGTAGCGAAGCGGAATCGAACTGTATGTGGACTCATTGCGATTAAGAAGAGGCGAATGCCGCATCAGTGAGATGTAGCGAAGCGGAATCGAACTGTATGTGGACTCATTGCGATTAAGAAGAGGCGAATGCCACATCAGTGAAATGTAGCGAAGCGGAATTGAACTGTATGTGGACTCATTGCGATTAAGAAGAGGCGAATGCCGCATCAGTGAGATGTAGCGAAGCGGAATCGAACTGTATGTGGACTCATTAATTAGAAACAAACTATTAAATTTATGGAATGAATTTGATATAATGAGAAACGAAATAAATGAAAATTTACAAAACATATAATTGGGAGAAGGATAATAATGATAGAATTAATATGTATTGGTACGTTAATAACAATAGTAATAATCATTAGTGATAGACAAAAAAGTAAGAAATATAGGAAAAAACATAAAACACCAAAACAAAAAGGTATAGAGGGAGAGAATGTAATAAGCAATATAATACAATATGCACCAATGTATAAAAAGATAGTAAGAAATGCGTACATAGATATGAATGAAAATAAAAAAACAGAAATAGACATTATAGCAATATCAACAAAGGGAATATATGTAATAGAATCAAAAAATTATGAGGGGTGGATATTAGGAGATGAAAAATCAAACCAATGGTGTCAAAATATATATAATAAAAAAAGTTATTTTTATAATCCAATAAAGCAAAATCAAACGCATATAAAAAGTATAAATAAAATATTGCAATTAGACGAGAAAATGTATGAATCATTAATAATATTTAATAAAGCTGAAATAAAGAAAATGTTTGTAAGTAGTTCGAGAACATATGTAATGAATATTCAAAAATTTAGATTTTATATGAGCCAGCAAGATAAATTGCAAGATAAAATAACAAAGGAAGAAGTAGATAGAATATATAATATATTACAAAAATATACACAGATAACGGAAGAAGAAAAAATAAGACAAATAATGCAAAATCAGAATAAAATATAAAACCAACCCCATATCAAAATTTATAAGATAAGGGGTTATATTATTAAATTAATTAAATTCTTCTATATTTATATTGAGCAAGAATTTCTAGCAACTTATTAATGAAAGAATGTGTAGCATGGAAAATGGCATGTCAATTAAGTTATGGGAGGGTTTAAATAAAAAAATAACTTCAAAATGTACAATTGAAGTTGAATTTGTTATAATAAAAAATTGAGTAAAATAATTGGAGGATAAAATTATGGATATGAACATTGTTTGTTTGGATTTAGAGGGAGTTTTAGTTCCTGAAATATGGATTGCATTTGCAGAGGAGACAGGAATTCCTGAACTTAAGAGAACAACAAGAGATGAGCCTGATTACGATAAACTTATGAAATATAGAATTAACATTCTTAAAGAACATGGATTAGGTCTTAAAGAAATACAGGATACAATTGCAAAGATTGATCCTATGCCAGGTGCTAAGGAATTTTTAGATGAACTTAGAGCAATGACTCAGGTAATTATTATAAGTGATACATTTACACAGTTTGCAGGTCCTTTAATGAAAAAATTAGGATATCCTACAATTTTCTGTAATTCATTAGAAGTTGCTGAAGATGGTGAAATCACAGGATTTAAGATGAGAATTGAAAATTCAAAACTTACAACAGTTAAAGCGTTACAGTCAATCGGATATCAGACAATTGCCAGCGGTGATAGTCACAACGACCTTGGAATGATTAAAGCAAGTAAAGCGGGATTTTTATTTAGAAGTACAGAGGAAATAAAGAAAGAATATCCTGAACTTCCTGCATTTGAAACATATGATGAATTAATGGATGCAATTAAGAAGGCATTATAGACAAACAAAAACCACATCAATTTGATGTGGTTTTTGTTTGTCTATATAATATTTAGTTAAAAGATTTATAGTAAATTGAAATTCCTGAGTCCTGATACAAAAATGAAATTAATACATCTTTAGTTCTCCACCAGGATTCTTTGTATCCATTTGAATATTCTCTGCTGTAAGTAGCAGGACCAAATTGGGAAGAAGCATCAGCGATAATTGAATCATAAGCTGAAGCATTTAACTTTCCATATTGCCAGCGAACTTCTATAAGTTTGTTATCTTTAAATACATAAACTAAAGATGCGGAAGCGTCGGAAACATTAGCTACAGTTCCGAATGCTGTAGGGTCATTTTTACCATTAAATAAATATGTAAGATAAGTATATCCATCAACTGATGATGAATCATCTGGATTATCTAAAGTATCATCGGACTTACTCTCTAATGCTTTGATTTCATCCATGGATGATGCAAAACTAATGTTTCTAAAATTAATTTCTGAATCCGCAATTTCTGTCTGGTCACCGCTTTCATTCTGAACAACAACAGGTGGAACAGTAGTGCCGGAGTAACTTGAACTTGCAGCGATTGTTCCTGAAGTTGATGATGACTCGTTTTTATTTCGGGAACATTGAACAACAAAGAAAATTAAAACTATAGCTAAAAGTGCAATAGTAATAATTTCAGCAATATGCTTGTTAGAAGAAGTGTTATTGTTAGAATTGTTTGTTGAAATATTGTCAGATGAAACATCTGAATATTTATTATCGTTGTTATTATTATCGGACATAAAACCCTCCTTAAGTAAAAAAATCTATTTTAATAATAGTAAATAAATTAAAAAATCACAATAGAAAATTAATATCTCATATGATTATTTACAAAAATATACATAAAATCGCTTAATAAAAGAAAAATATTAATAAATATCAATAAAAACATTGAAAATATACTTTATATATTTTAGAAATTTGATATAATTTAACACGTAGTACCTAATACTTGATTTTACGAAGAATCGTAAAATAGAACCACTCCTAGGGTTCATAAGTATACTAACATATTTTTCAGTCCGGAACGGTTAAGGCAAGGGGGCCCTAACCGTTCTTTACGTTTATAAGAAAAAAAGACATAATAGTACAAAATTATAATTAAGAGGTGGTGGACAAAATGAAGGGATGGCTTGTAGTTAACGGATATTTAAATAGTGATAAATTTAATGAAATATACCAATGGCTTGTAATTGCAGCAAAAAAACAGAATTGTGAATTGAAAATAATGACTAATGACAGGTTGCTATCAATTCTTGGAATAGAAAGTGGGAAAGTAGATTGGAATAACAAGCCGGATTTTGTAATATTTTGGGATAAGGATTACAAATTAGCAAGATTATTGGAAAAAACAGGATTAAAAGTATTCAATAATGCAAGGGCAATTGAGGTTTGCGACGATAAAGCATTAACATTTATTGCTTTAAAAAATGAAGAGATAAAGATGCCAAAAACATTCATGTCACCAATGACATTTGAAAAAGAATATTCAGATTATGCATTTTTAATGCAGGTTGAAGGAAGCCTAGGATTTCCGTTCATAATAAAAGCAAATAAAGGCTCGTTTGGAGCACAGGTGTATAAAGTTAACAATCATCAGGAAGCCATAGATACAATTAAAAAAATAGATGGAAATGAATTCATAATGCAGGAATTTGTAAAAAGTTCAGTAGGTAAGGATTTGAGATTAAATGTAGTTGGAAATAAAGTAGTCGCGACAATGAAGCGTTTAAACGAGGATGACTTTAGAGCGAATATAACCAATGGTGGAAAAATGGAACAGTATAATCCAACACAAAAACAACAGGATATGGCATTAAACGTGTGCAGGGCACTAGGATTAGATTTTGCAGGAGTTGATTTGATGTTTGGAGAAAATGATGAACCGATTTTTTGCGAAGTGAATTCCAATGCACACTTTAAGAATATATGTGATTGCACAGGCATAAATGTTGCTGATACAATTATTGAATATGTTATAGATAAGTGCAAATTATAATACAAAGTCTGGTTTGGAGTTGTTAATTATGACAGGTTACATGATTTATGAAAAAAACGATGCACAGAAAAATAAAATGTATGTTGAAATGCATAAAGAAGCCTTTGCAGATTTTGGTGTAGATATAAAACTAGTACTGACAGATAAAATTTATAAAGAACATAAAATGGAGTTAGGAAAACCTGATTTTGTAATAAACAGAAGCAGGGATTATATAATTTCAAAAGAGTATGAAAAAATCGGAATCAGGGTATTCAATTCGTCTGAAGTAACAAGAATTGCAAACAATAAAGGCTTAACATATAAATTTCTAAAGGGAAAAGTACCATTTATGCCAACGGAATATGAAAAACTAATGTTAATAAGTGGTGTAAATGTTAATAACAATTTGATTTCATATCCTTATGTGTTAAAAAGTTGTAGTGGTCATGGTGGAAGTCAGGTATTTATGATTAATTCAAATGACGATGAAGAGATTGCAATTAAAAAAATTGAAAATGATAAATTTGTAAAACAACAATGCTGTACAGATTTAGGAAAAGATGTAAGAGTATATATAATAGGGAATAAAGTGGTGGCAGCAGTTTTAAGAACCTCAGAAAAAAGCTTTAAAAGTAATTATAGCCTGGGCGGAAATGTTTCCTTATATGATTTAAATGAGACTGAAAGAAAATATGTAGACACAATTACACAAATGTTACCAATGGATTTTGCTGCAATAGATTTTATATTTAACAATGGGCAGGCTGCATTTAATGAAATAGAAGATGCAGCCGGTGCCAGAATGTTATATAGCATATCTGATATAGATATCGTAAAAATGCAGGTTGAATATATGATGAAAGAATTAAAGAAGTCATGCATTGCCAAAAATTAATATGGCAAATCAGCTTTTCCTTTCATAAATTTAATAACTTTTTTCTTTTGTGCCTTATTAGTTATAATGTCAGGCTGCCAGTTATTTGTGTCGCCTGTGTATACATAACAGGGAATAATTTTGCCGGACTGATTAGATAAAACTCCATCGGTTATTGTAAGCTTATGTGTGTAAATAATTGTCCTGTTTTCAGGATGTCTGTTACCACCGAAAATAAAATTACCAAGAGAGTAAATAATTGTAACTCCTTTATATTTTTCCATTGGCTGCAACACGTGAGGATGGTCGCCCATTATCAAATCAGCTCCAGCATTGATTAAATCGTGGCAGGCCTGTTTTTTCCATGATTCAGGTACATGTATAGCTTCTTCTCCTCCGTGAAAATATATAATCTGGTAATCAGAATTTTCTGATGCTTCTGTAAGCAGTTCTTTAATTGAATCTACAGCGTAAGAGTTGTACATAGATACACAAAGAATTGCAATATTAAATCCATTTTTTGAAAAATAAATATTAGAGCCTTCTTCGCCCCATTTTACATTGGCTGCATCAAGTGCGGCCTTAGTATCAGAATGTCCCTGCTCGCCATAGTCATTAATGTGATTATTTGAAATCGAAACACCGTCAATTCCGCCGGCAGAAAGAATTGCGGCATTTTTTGCAGCAGATTTAAACCAAAAAGCTCTCATTCCGGGGTCAGCATATTGTCCCTTATCACGTACTTTTAAATTCTTGCTATCTGAATAAACATTTTCGCAATCAGCCATTGTAAAATCGTCATTAAGGAAAATGTTACTGACTTTAGAAAGAAAATATTTAGGCTTCTTTTCATCAGCAACGTCATTAAAACAATTTGCATAATATGTATTTTCATCTGTTGCGCAAAGACAATCTCCAATAAAACTTAAATCAATTGTAAAAGTATTGTTTGTTGTTGGCTCTTCAGTAGTAAATTTGGCTAAATTATTAGAAGGTTCATTGGAAACATCAGTGCTATAAGCAGGTTCTGTATGCTTAGGTTCCAGTAATTTTACAGTGCCAGATATTACTGCAACAATAATTAATATTGAAAGTGCACCACTTAAAATAAATTGCTTTTTATTCATAAATCCTCCGTATTTATAGTGTAAAATAAAATATAACATATTAAAATCTTCTGATTTTGAACAAATGAAAACGATAGTATTATATTTTATTTTAAATTTTATGTTTACACGTTAAATATAAACGAATACATATTATTTTACAACTTAACATTTCCTTAAGAAATATTCGTTTTAATGACAAAACATAGCCTGTGTGCTATAATCACGAATGATAAAAATCATTTCAAACGGAGGGATAACGAAATGGAAAAAGAAGTTAAAGTATCGGTAATTGTGCCGGTGTATAATTCAGAAGCCTTTATTAGACAGACTGCAGAATATATTTTAGGACAGTCTCTTAAAGAGATAGAAATAATATTTGTAGATGATGGTTCTACTGATAAAACAAGAGATATTCTTGAAGAAATAAGTAAGACAGATGATAGAGTTAAAGTATTGCATCAGCAAAACAGTTTTGCAGGTGCTGCAAGAAATTATGGATTCAGAGAATCATCAGGAAAATATTTAGTATTTTGGGATGCAGATGATATTTTTCTTCCGGAAGCGTTGGAAAAAATGTATGACAAAATAGTAGAAGACGATGCGGATATATGTATTTGCCCGGCTGATTACTATGATAATGAAACCAGCAAGATTTTGAAGAATAATGTATACATTAAATATGATATGATTCCTGAAAAAACTCCGTTTTTTAAAGAGGATGTTGAAGATGTATTGTTTAATTTTTCAACAAATGTTCCATGGAATAAAATGTTTAAAAGGGAATTAATTACTGATAATAATCTTGAATTTCAGCAGATACAAAGGGCGAATGATAACTATTTTGTAATGACAGCTTTTTTCTATGCAAACACATTTACTTACATTAAAGAAAGCGTAATTCAGTATAGAATTAATTTATCAACAAGCCTTATTGGTGGAAATTCTAAGACCCCATTATGTGTATATGAGGCTTATAAAAAAACTTATGATAGAATTAAAGATGAAGCAGGATTTGATAAAGTAAGACAGAGTTTTCTTAACAAGGCAATGCGTGCATGCTTTTATTTCTTAAGTGTTCAGACTAAATTTGAATCATATGAAGTACTTTACAATAAGTATAAAAATGAAGTGTTTAAGGAATGGAATTATCCTGAAGATAAAGAGTTTTATTATAATGAAAAAGATTATAACAGATATCAGAGAATGAAGGAAAGTACAGCATTGGAATTTATGGTGTGCGAGTATCAGGGGTCAATAAATGAAGTTAGAAAATTAAAGAATTCAAGATATCAGCTAAGATTGAAAAATGATAGACTTAAAGATAAAAATGACAGACTAAGGGAAAAGAATGAAAAATTAAAGATTGCAAAAGAAAATTTGAAAGCTCAGGTTTCAAGACTCAAAGCTAGAATCGCAGAAATTGAAAATAGTACGAGTTTTAAAATTGGAAAAGCAATTACTTATTTACCAGGCTTAATAAAGAAAGCCATAAAAGGTAAAAAGTAAAATATAAAATAATAAAAAATAAGAGAGTGAATAAATGTCAAAAAAGAAAGATAAAACTAAGAAAAATGGAATAACTGTTTTAATAGGTCTTATCGTAGTTGCTATTATAGTGATTGCTGTGGTAGCTGTTATTCAGTCGACCACAAGTTTAAGTACTCATAAACCAACAAACGCTGCAAAGAACTATGTAAAGAGTCTTTTAAAGGAGATGGATTATGATCTCGTGGTTAAAGGCGCAGAAGTAAAATATCATGGAGATCTGGATAAAGCTAAGGAACTGTATGGAAGTGAAGTAGATAATAAAAATTCCATAGAAGATTATTGCGTAGTTAATGTAAAATTAATGACAAGCACAGGAGATGAAAAGAAGTATATAGTTGATTGCATAAAATACAATGGCAAATGGAAGGCTATGGGTGTACATTCTGATTATAAAGAGTCAGAAAATAGTAGTAACAGTGCAATCGATAATCTTCCTAAAATTAATCTTGATGGAGAATCTAAATAATGAGCGTGGTTAACAATTTTTTTGGACATTTAAGAACAATAACGAAACATAGGCATATGGTTATAAAACATTGTAAGAAAGCAGGGATACTTTGGCAGGGGTTAAGACATGACTTGTCAAAATATTCACCAACAGAATTTATACCTGGAGTTAAATACTATACAGGTACAAAAAGCCCTAATGAAGGTGAACGAATTGATAAAGGGTATTCTGTCGCATGGTTACATCATAAAGGAAGAAATAAACATCATTTTGAGTATTGGATGGACTATAGTAATGTTACTCATAGAAATGATCCGGTAGAAATGCCTTATAATTATGTAGTGGAAATGTTTTGTGACAGAGTTGCTGCAAGTAAGATTTATAATGGAAGTTTATATAAGGAAACTGATCCTATAGATTACTTTAATGCAAAACATGGTCAAAGAACAATTCATCCAAAAACATCGGATGAGATTGAAAAACTTTTGAAAATGCTTGCCAGTGAAGGTGAGGATGCTACATTTGCCTACATTAGAGAGCAAATGAAAAAATTTAGAATTGAAAAGAAAAAACATATTAAATTGAAACGAAGCCTGCGAAATTATTAACATTTTTAAGTAGATAATAAATAAACATGGGCTATCAAATGCTTAACAAAGAGTAAAAAAAGAGCACCATAATGTGTATTAGATTAAATTTGTGATGCCAGGGTCAAAAGGTTTAAGCCCACATGAGCTTGCTCATGAGTGGGTGAAAGACCTTGTGACCCTGCCATCAAATTATTATAAAATACACTTTTGATGCTCATTTTTATATGTATTTAATTTTCAACTTCTTTCTTAAAGATTACAAGTTTGCTTAAAACGTAATTTAAGACAATAACTACAACACTTATTGTAACTTTGCTAACCATTCCCTTTATACCGAAAATTGTTCCGTTTACACCTAATTTTACAAGGAGAGGTGTTCCAAAAACCTCAATTATACCGGTGAAAATTCTAGCGGAAATAAATTTGCCAAATTCAGCAATGACAAAAGAAGGTTTCCAGCTGTAACTTTCAAAAACCCATATTTTATTTGTAAAATATGCAAATATAACAGCAATTGTCCATGAAACAATGCTTGAAAGTAATACATTTGTGTCATCGGAGAACGCTGAGAATACGAAGGTGAAAATTGAATAAGAAACCCAGCTTATAAAAGTAGTTGCAAAACCCATAATTAAGTACATAATAATTTCTTTGTACATAATAAATAATTCCGAAAATTTTTTCATAATATTAATCTCCATATAGTATTATGTTGTTTATGTACCAATGTACTAAATACAACCTTTATAGTATAACATAGGCATAACAGCGGTTCAATAGATAGGGAAGTTGCACTGATAAAATTGTCGACTAATATCCTAACCTGCTGTATAATTGTTCTTTAGAAGTTTGAAATTTAAAGAGTATTTGAAAGAGTTAAAATAAAAAAGTAATATTAGGAAATTAGTATACAAACAATGATATTATTTGAAAGAAAGATATTAAAAGAAAAGGAAAGAAAAATGAAATTTGATTATTTAATAGTAGGAGCAGGATTGTTTGGAGCAGTATTTGCCCATGAAGCAACTAAGGCAGGGAAGAAGTGTCTTGTAATCGACAAAAGAAACCATATTGCCGGAAATATTTATTGCGAAAAGATAGAAGATATTAATGTTCATAAATATGGTGCACATATTTTTCATACAAGTAATAAGAAAATATGGAACTATGTTAATGAGTTTGCTGAATTTAATAATTACATAAATTCTCCTGTGGCAAGATATAAGGATGAATTATATAATTTGCCATTTAATATGAACACATTCAGTAAATTGTGGAATATTGCAACACCGGCTGAAGCTAAGACCATTATTGAAAAACAGAAAGCGGATTTGAATATTAGTGAGCCTAAGAATTTAGAGGAACAGGCATTGTCATTAGTTGGAACAGATGTATATGAAAAATTAATAAAAGGATACACTGAAAAGCAGTGGGGAAGAGATTGCAAGGATTTACCGGCATTTATTATAAAGAGACTTCCGCTTAGATTTATTTATGACAATAATTATTTTAACGACAGATATCAGGGAATCCCTATTGGTGGGTATACTGAAATTGTTGAAAAAATGTTAGAAGGAAGCCAGGTAGAACTTGGAGTAGATTACTTTGAATTTAAAAAACTACATCCTGATATTGCTGAAAAAACAATATATACAGGTATGATTGATGAATACTTTGATTTCAAATTAGGACATCTTGAATATAGAACTGTAAGATTTGAAACAGAAGTTTTAGATACTGATAATTATCAGGGGAATGCAGTTGTAAACTATACAGAAAGAGAAGTACCTTACACAAGAATTATTGAACACAAGCATTTTGAATTTGGAAATCAGCCAAAGACGGTTATTTCAAAAGAATATTCATCAGAATGGAAACCGGGAATTGAACCATATTATCCAATTAATGATGAAACAAATGGAAAGTTATTTGAACAGTACAAAGAGTTGGCAGATAAAGAAGAAAATGTAATTTTTGGTGGAAGACTTGGAAATTACAAATATTATGATATGGATAAGGTAATAGAGGCAGCGCTTGATTGCGCGGAGAAAGAATTGGCGTAAGGAGTTTTTATGATTCAACATACAATAACGCATACATTAGAGAAAATGGGATATCAAAATATTTCAGGAAATACTGTTACCGCAGATTGCATGTTTAGATTTAAAGATGGCGAAGCAAAATTTTGTGTCATAGTTAAAAATTGGGGATTGAATGCACTTAATTATGAAGAGGTTGTGGAATCTACAAAAGAGGTGGAAAATAAAATTCTATTGACCGGTGGAAAAAGCTTTGAAGCGTTTTATATAATTATCACCGATAGAAAAGAAAATGTAGAATGGTTTCAGCAACATGGCATGAAATTCTGGATAGCTGATTTAAATACAAAAAAGTTGTTAATCTATGAAAACCAGCCGGATGATTTTGAAGGATTAAGAAGTATTGTAGAAAGTGAACTTGAAAAGACTGACATCTCAGATGGAAAATATGAATATGACTGGGATGAGGTTAAGGTAAGAGATAATAATGGAGAAATTGTAGACATAACAGACCATTTTAGACAGAAGAAAAAGATTCCGATAATAACAATTTTATTGGTAGCGATAAATATAATTGTATTTATAATTGCTCAAATATTTGGAAACACGGAAGATGTTGATTATATGATAAAGATAGGCGCAAGCAATTATGAAGATGTGCTTATGAATGGTCAGTTTTACAGGCTTTTCACATCTATGTTTCTGCATTTTGGAGCAGAGCACTTACTTAATAATATGTTTATGTTGGCTGTTTTAGGAAATGAATTGGAAACTAAAATTGGAAAAAGACATTTTGCAGGAATTTACTTAGTAAGTGGACTTTGTGCAAGTATAGCATCTGTTGTGTATCACTATTATATAGCGGATTATGCGGTAAGCGCAGGAGCTTCAGGAGCAATATATGGTATATTTGGAGCGTTTATTGTGTTCATGATTATGAATCGTGATGATGGAAGAAAATTCAGCATAGGAAGAATAGCATTTGTTGTTTTCCTTCTTATATTTGGAAGTTTTCAGGAAACAGTGGATTTTGTAGCACATATAGGTGGATTTATAGCCGGAGCAGTGCTTGCAATAATCCTTTGCATAAATAAAAGAAAGACAGAGGTGTAAGACAATGGTAAATGATGATTGTATTTTTTGCAAATTAGCAAATGGCGTATTTGAAACAAATACACTTTATGAAGATGATGATTTTAGAGTTATTTTTGATGCCAGTCCTGCAACAAAGGGACACGTTCTTATTTTGCCAAAAGAGCATGCGGCAAACGTATTTGAACTTTCAGAAGAAACAGCTTCAAAAGTATTTGTACTCGCTAAAAAAATAGCAACTGTATTAAAAGAAGTTACAGGATGTGAAGGAGTTAATATTTTGCAGAATAATGGTGAAATTGCAGGTCAGACTGTATTTCATTTCCATATGCATATAATTCCAAGATATAAAGGCGATACAGCAAATATCAAATGGGTTCAAAATGAAGTTGACCAGGCTGTTGTCGATGAAATTATAAGCAAGGCAAAAGATTTATTATAATGATGTCAAAATTAAAAGGCTTTCACCAACGTATGAGCAAACTCATGTGGGTGAAAGCCTTTTTAAATTTGGTATTTTAATTTATAAAGTAACGTCCTTGATTAACGAAATAATAGTGTCTACACCATTAGAAAGTCCGGAAACACGCATTGATTCAATGTAATCAGCACGGTTGTCATAAACATTCTTAATTGTATCTAAAAGAACATCAGTTGTCATTGTATCTTCGTCTATTACTTCACAGAATCCCTGCTTCTCAAATGATTTTGCATTTAAAATCTGGTCGCCACGACTTGCATTTGCAGACAATGGAATTAAAACACTTGGTTTGTTAAGTGCTGCAATTTCGCAAATTGAATTTGAACCGGCACGGGATACAATAATATCTGCCATAGCAAAGAAATCTTTCATTTCATCACTTATGTATTCAAATTGTGCATAACCTTTTGTGCCTACAAGGCTTTCGTCAAGTTTACCTTTGCCGCAAAGGTGAGCAACCTGAAAATGTTCAAGTAATTGTGGTAAAGCAGCACGAATTGCATCGTTAACTTTCTTGGCACCAAGACTTCCACCTACGACTAATAAAACAGGTTTGTCAGTAGTAAATGAACACATATTAAGAGCATTAACTTTGTTCCCTTTAAACAATTCTTCTCTTAATGGAGAACCTGTAAATACTGCTTTATCTCCAAGAAATTTAGCTGTTTCAGGAAATGTGTGGCATACCTTAGTTGCGTAACGCATTGCTATTTTATTTGCTAAACCGGGAGTCATGTCGGACTCATGAATGATTGTTGGAATTTTGTAAGCACTTGCTGCCATAACAACAGGAACAGTTACAAATCCGCCTTTAGAAAATACAACGTCCGGTTTATATTTCTTAATAATTTTTCTAGCTTCAAAATATCCCTTAATTACACGGAAAGGATCAGTAAAGTTTTGCCAACTGAAATATCTTCTTAACTTACCTGAAGAAATTCCTACGTAGTTTAGACCTTCTTTTTCGACTAATTGTTTTTCCATTCCGTTATAAGACCCGATATATTTAATGTCAAAACCGGCTTCTTTTAATTTAGGAACTAATGCTATATTTGGTGTTACATGTCCTGCTGTACCACCGCCTGTAAGAATAATCTTTTTCATAATAATACATCTCCTTGCATAATATGTAATGACTCCGCCTAATGGTTGGTGGATAATCGTAGAAAACAGTTAATAAACTTTGTTAATTTTAGTTTAACAAAACTTAAATTGTTTCCTGATTTATAATCATAATTTTGGGGCCAAAATCACATTTTGACCCCATGAGTGTCGTAATATAACAACATATAATTTTATTTTTTATCTGCATTCAAGCTGTCTACATAAGCCTGAACAGTTTCGTAATCTTCTCCACCTAAAACTTTTTCTATGATAGAAGAAGCATTGGCAACAGAAGTTTCATCAATTGACAAAACAGATAGATTCTGTCCGTTCCAAGTACACTGTTTATAGCCGTCATTTAAACCACTAACACTGTATGAAACAATGTTCCAGCCATTGTAACCGGCACTTAACTGTTTCTTTAATTGAAGATTTGCTAAAGAACCTAAATCCATGTCAGTCGTAAAACTTGAACCGATTGCATTAATAATTTTATTGTAATTAGTTAAAGTTGAAACTGAAAGCATTTTATCAGTCATTGCTTTTATAACTGAAATCTGATTTTTGTTACGCTGAACATCACCACTTGCAAATGAATGACGCTCACGTGCATATGTAAGAGCTGTTGCTCCATCCATTTTCATTTTACCTTTAGTAAAAGTATATTTCTTACGTTTTGATTTATTAGTCTGCATATCTTTATCAGTGTAGTTTGCATAAGTATATGTGCTGAAACCTTCTTCAACATTAACAGTTATTCCACCTAATTCATCAATCAATTCAGAAAATCCTGTAAAGTTTAATCTGAGATAATGATATTCAGGACTGTCAGTTGTTAAAGTTTTACCATTAATCTGTATTCCGTATAAATTAGATAATGTGTTCATTAAAACCTGATAACCCGGCTTCCATGTCACTTCCTGTCCCCAACCCCATTCACTAGGACTTGTTGGTTCTGCCGGTTCACCACTTCCGTATAAACCACAGTGAGTAAGTTTATCGTATGAATTTGCAGCAATATTTTTACCTGCCTGAATTTCCACATAATAATCTCTAGGTGTTGAAATTAAAGCAACTGTATTTGTTTTAGGATTAACAATAGCTAAAATATTTGTGTCTGAACGACCATTTGAATTAGAGTCAGTTAATTCGCCAAAAGTATCACTTGCTGAAACATACACAACAAATGGGTCTTCAGAAACGGCAGCCCCTTTAGTATCAATAATTTTTGTTAAAGGTGCAACAAAATATGTACCTAAAAGACAAATAATAATAACTATAATAGAAAGTATCTTACCTATACGTCTTAAAATAGTTCCCCTTGTTGCAAATATAATTGTAATTAAGAAGAATATTCCAAGAACAACGCCAAGACCAATTGTAAGTGGCATTGTTAAAATGTTGATAGTTACCAGTTTAATCATTAAAAAGACTGAAGTAACTAATTGTAATATTGATAATATAATTCCAAATATTGTACTAACTTTATTTGGATTCTTTTTCTTTCCTGAATCTGAATAATCTGAATTAAAATCTTTACCATATACAGATTTATATTCATTTCTTGATTTGCTCATATGTACCTCCAAAATAAATGAGAAAAATCAGCCTGTAATTAAATACAAGCGTACTTGCTGTGTAATTATACTATATTGAATAAAAAAAAACAAACTAATGAAGGCGATGATGTCAATAATTAAGAAAATTTTAAAAAGTTCACAAATATGGCATTAATTGACAAACATTATAGGCTTTGATAAAATTAATAGAATTATGTACACTAATAAATAGTAGTAGTTTAAACGGACAGGAGTAGTTATGAGGGAATCAAGTGCGTTTAGAAGATGTATTATATTGTTGCTTCAGGCAATAATAATTGTAGCGCAGACTTATACGTTCTGGCATTTTTGGGACACTTATTATAGTGAAGGTTTAACAAGAATGTTCTTCTTTAAAGGACATATCGTAATTGTTTTTTTATATGCATTATTGTTTGGCGTGTTTGCAAACGTTTATGGAGCATTTCAAATAAGCAGATTAAGATTTGGGGATATGGTATTTTCTCAGATTTTATCATTCGGATTTGTTAATGTGGTAATGTATTTGCAGATTTCAATGCTTTCATTAAAGATGGTTAATGTAGCTCCTATTTTAGGAATGAGCTTTGACAATCTTTTATGTGCATTAATTTGGAGCTGCTTTGCAAAATTAGTCTACAGATGGTTATATCCACCAAGAGATTTGTTGCTTGTATATTGTGATAGAGATTCTGAGGGGTTAGTAAAGAAAATGAACTCCCGTAAAGACAAATATGACATTAAGGCATCAATTCATATAGATGAAGGCAACGAGAATGTATATAAGGCAATAAGAAAGCATGAAGCAGTATTGCTTTGTGATATACCGGCACAGAGTAGAAATGAAATATTAAAATATTGTTATGGATGCGGAAAAAGGGTATATGTAACACCTAAATTATCAGACATTATTTTAATGGGTGCCGAAACAAATAATATATTTGATTCACCATTACTTATTACCAAGAGCAAGGCTTTAAAATGGGAACAGACAGTAATCAAGAGAATTTTTGATATTGTTATTTCACTTATACTTTGTATTCCAACAATCATTTTGACAATTATTGTGGCAATCTGTGATTTGGTATACGACAGAGGTCCTGTATTTTATACTCAGGAAAGACTTACTTTGGATGGAAAGAAATTTAAGATATTTAAATTTAGAAGTATGAAAGTAGATAGTGAAAAAGACGGAGCAAGATTGGCGGCTAAGGAAGATGACAGAATTACTCCAATCGGAAGAGTACTTAGAGCTTCTCATTTAGATGAACTTCCACAGGTATTTAATATATTATTAGGAACAATGTCTATTGTAGGACCAAGACCGGAAAGACCGGAAATTGCTGAAAAGTATTTGGAAAGTATTCCTGAATTCTCATTTAGACTTAAGGTTAAAGCCGGACTTACAGGATTTGCTCAGGTGTATGGAAAATATAACACTACACCATATGATAAATTGAAATTAGATTTATATTATATAGAACATTATAGTTTTTGGCTTGATATTAAACTTATTCTTATGACATTTAAGATTATGTTTATGAAAGATAATACAGAAGGTGTTGAAAAGGATCAGAAGACAGCGACAATAACTAAAGATGTATTGAAAAAATAAAGGCAGGGTTATAGCTTTGGAAAATTATTCTGTTTTAATGTCTGTTTATTATAAGGAACAGGCAGAAAACTTAAGAGAGGCCATAGACAGTATTTTAAATCAAACTGTAAAAACAAATGAATTTATTATTGTAAAAGATGGTCCTTTAACAGAAAAACTGGATAATACAATAAAAGAGTATGTGGAAGAATACCCGGGTGTATTTAAAATAATTACTCTTGAAAAAAATATGGGACTGGCAAAAGCATTAAATAAAGGCATTGAGCAGTGCAGTAACGAAATTATTGCAAGAATGGATAGTGATGATATCAGTATGCCGGACCGAATGGAACGCCAGTTAGAAGCAATGGAAGCAAATAGAGCAGATATTCTTAGCGGAACTATTGTGGAATTTGATGAAAGCGTAGATAAGCCGACTGCCAAAAGAGAGCTTCCTGAAAAAAATGAGCAGATTATTGAATTTGCAAAAAAAAGAAGCCCATTTAATCATCCGGCAGTTATGTATAAAAAAAGTTCAGTTTTAAAATCAGGATTGTACGAAGATTATACATATTTTGAGGATTATAATTTATGGGCAACAATGTTAAATGACGGATGCATAGGATATAATGTAAAGAAACCGGTGCTGTATATGAGAGCAGGCGAAGGAATGTACAAACGCCGTGGAGGATTAAAATATATATCCTATATATATAAATTTAAAAAGCATTTAAAAGATATTGGATTTATAACAACAGGGCAATTTATAGGTGATACGGTAGCAAGAAGTATTGTGAGTATAGTCCCATATAAAGTTAGAAAATTCATATATGCAAAACTTTTACGTAAGTAAGGTAATGAGAAAATGAACAAGAATGTATTAAGGCTTTTTTTTAAGCCCTTAACAATATTAAATAAATTTACTGCAAAGGATAGCAGGCTTATATTCTTTTATTCTAATTTAGGATTTAGGGACAATGTTAAAGCTATGTATGATTACCTCATTGAGGAAAAATTCAATATGGGCTATAAGTTTGTAGTAAGCATAAATGATTATGAAGACTATAAGGACAATGCCCCTGAGAATGTTACATTTGTAAACAATAAAGAGGGCATTAAGTATTTTATGAAGGCAAAATATGCTTTCTATTGCTTTGGCAAATATCCTATTAAGCCATCAAAAAAACAGACAGTTGTTAATTTGTGGCACGGTATGCCGTTAAAGAAGATAGGGAACATGGAGTCAGGGTTAGAAAAAATAGATTATAATTTTTTTACTGATATAGTTTCTACATCAGAATTATTTAATCCTATTTTGATGAAAAGTTTTAACTGCAATGAAAAACAGGTAATTATAACAGGACAACCTAGAAACGATGAAATGTTCAAGGAAAATCCTATCATGGATGGTGCTGTAAGAAGAGGTGCAGATAAAGTTATTTTGTGGTTGCCGACTTATAGAAATGAGGAAAAAGATTTTCCAACACCGGTGCTTACTGAAAGGCAGGCACTTGAATTAAATGAAATGCTAAAATTAAGAAATGCTAAGCTTATAGTAAAAATTCATCCCCTTCAAAAATTGTCAGGTGAGATGAAAAAATATTCATATATAGAATTTGTTACACAGGAACAGTTGAATAAATCTGAAATGACAGTTTATTCATTACTTAGAGCAGCAGACGCACTTATAACAGATTATTCATCAGTTTATTTTGATTTTATGATGTTAGACAGACCTATTGGATTTACGGTAGATGACATAGAGGAGTACAAAAAAAACAGAGGTTTTGTATTTGAAAATCCTTATGATTACATGCCGGGATATAAAATATCTAATTATGGTGATGTTCTAAGTTTTATAGAAGATGTAATAGAAGGAAATGACAGATACGCTAAAGAACGTAGAGAGTTAAATAAAAAAATAAATTTCTACAATGATGGTAAAAGCTGTGAAAGAGTTGTAGCTAAGGTATTTAGGAGACATAACTCATGAAAAAAATAAAAGATTTGTTGAGATGCATTATGCTTCTATACAAAAGAATGTTGTTTTTTATTGCAAAAATCACAACAAAAACTGATGAAAAGGCTGTGTTTTTTGAGTCATTTCAGGGAAGAAGCTTTGCCTGTAGCCCGAAAGCAATGTATTTGCAAATGCAGCAGGATGATAAATATAAAGATTTTTCATTTTTCTGGGGTTTGAGAAAAACAGACAGAGAAGATTTTAATAATAAAAAAAATACTCAACTTGTTAAATTTGAAAGTTACTCATATTATAAGGCGTTGGCAAAAGCAAAGTATTGGATAGTTAATTCAAATACAAGGGCATTTTTGAAACCGGGCAAAAAACATGTTTTTGTCCAGACATGGCATGGAACACCTCTCAAAAAAATAGGATGCGACATTACATGTACAGGAAATGCAATGACTAAATATGAAAATATTCAAAAAATTTACGATGGAGAGGCTGAAAAAATTACATATATGATTTCTCCGTCACAATACTGTACAGAAAAGTTTATTTCAGCATTTGATTTGAAGAAATTTGGAAAAGAAGATGCAGTGTTAACTGTAGGTTATCCGAGAAATGATTATTTGTTCAAATTTACTGATGATGAATGCAAAAATATAAAATTAAAACTTAATATTCCAATGGATAAAAAAGTTATTTTATATGCACCAACATTTAGAGATAACAAATATAGTGCAAAAGATGGTTTTAAAATTCAGAATTTTATGAATTTTGATAAAATGAGAGACAAATTTGGGGAAAATTACGTTATATTATTTAGGGCTCATTATTTTATTTCAGGAAGAATTGATTTCTCAAAATATGCAGGATTTGTGTATGATGTGTCAAATGTAGAAGATGTTAATGAATTGTATGTAATCAGTGATATACTTATAACAGACTATTCTTCAGTATTTTTTGACTATGCAAATCTTAAAAGACCTATTATATTCTATATGTATGATTATGAAGAATATAAGAATGAGCTTAGAGATTTTTATATTGATGTAAATGAATTACCCGGCAGAATTGTAAGAGATGAGAATGAACTCTCAGATGCAATTGAAGGGTCATTAAACGATTTTAATGTAGATAATAAATATCTGCAATTTAATAATAAATTTAATTATCTTGATGGAAGTGATTCCAGCAGGAGAGCATTGGAAAAAATTATAGATTAAAGGAGATTAACCAATGAAAAGAGTAATTACTTATGGAACATTTGATTTGTTACATTATGGTCATATCAATTTATTAAGAAGAGCTAAGGAATTAGGAGACTATTTAGTAGTTGTTCTTTCAACAGATGAATTTAACTGGAATGAAAAACAGAAAAAATGCTATTTTTCATATGAAGATAGAAAGAAAATGTTGGAAGCAATCAGATATGTAGACTTAGTAGTTCCTGAAGAAAATTGGGACCAGAAGAGATCTGATGTACAAAAGTACAATATTGATACTTTCGTAATGGGAGATGACTGGAAAGGTAAATTTGACTTCCTTAAGGATTTATGTGAAGTTGTTTATTTACCAAGAACACCGGACATTTCAACAACACAGATTAAAAAGGATTTAAACAAGAAATAAGGTTCAAAGGAGCAAAGTAATGGTAAGCATTATTGTTACACACAAAAAAGGATTGGCATATTTGGAAGATTGTCTTGAAAGTATTTCAGAGCAGGAATTTCAAGATTATGAGACAATCCTTGTTGTAGATGGAAATGAAGATGATCCGTCTGAAGTAATCGAAAAATACAAAGAAAGTGCAAAGATTAAGTTATTTAGATTAGAAGGAAAACATGGTGTTTCCGCAGCTAGAAATTTAGGACTTGAAAAGGCAACAGGGGAATTTATTTATTTCCTTGATGGAGATGATTATCTTGATGGCGATACAATTGGGAAATTAGTGAAATTAATGACACCTGAGGATGATGTTGCATATGGAGATATTATGTATACATGGTTCCAGAAAAAAGCTTTCAACGAAGAGCAAAAAGGTGAAAATGAAGATAACGACAGCGAAGATAAGAAACAGATATATACTTACGATGACATTTTCCAATACAGATATAACATGTACAACAGATTAAAAACCGTAACAGTGCTTGGAATGCTTTACAGAAAAAGTTTCCTAGATGATAACGATATAAGATTTGACGAAAATCAGTTGTATTATGCTGACGCACCTTTCTTTACAAAGGTTATGTGTTGTGTAAAAAATTACAAATGTGATGAAAATGCAATTTATGTAAAGCGTTATCATAATGATAAAGAAGATAATCCTTCAATTAATCAGATTGTAGATGAAAATAGAGAGCAGCATTACATAGCAAGTTATAATCTCGCTATTGAATATGCAAAAGATAATAAAAAGATAAAAGCACATATGGAAGAGATAATCTGCAAATATTTTGTCAGATTTTATGCTCCAAGATTCCATTGGGATAAAGATCCTAAGTGGGATAATGAAAGACTTGTGCCATTCCAGACAGCTATTGCAAAGACAGATAAAAAATCACTTATTACAATGCCATTTTTACATAAGGTGTTGATAAGCAAGGTTAGAAAAAATAATTTAAAAGCAATGAAGCGCTGGACAAATATTATTTTGATTAAGAAAAAACTTGGAAAAATGCTTACAAATAAGAGACAGTTCTTAAGAGCTGTAAATCTTCATATTTTCTACAAGATGAGTATGAAGGAAAACTGGGTAACATTTGAAAGTTTTGTAGGAAGAAATTATTCAGGACAGCCTAAGTATGTATATCAGTATATGCAGAAAGTTTACGGTGACAAATATAAATATATTTGGATTGTAGATAAAAAAGGAATTAAGATTGATGGAAAACATACAACAGTAAAAAGATTTGGATTAAGATATTTTTACTATATGACACGTTCTAAATACTGGGTTAACAATATGAGACAGCCAACATGGCTTCCTAGAAAAGAAGGTCAGATAATGCTTGAAACATGGCATGGAACACCTTTGAAGAGACTTGTATTTGATATGGACGATGTACATGCGGCTAATCCACATTACAAAAACATTGTATATAAGCAGTCAAGAGGATGGGATTATTTATTGTCAGACAATCCATTTTCAACAGAAAAATTCCAAAGCTGCTTTAGATTTGATAAAGAAAAAATCCTTGAAGCAGGTTATCCTGCAAATGACCCTCTTTACGCAGAGGATTTAGAAGAACGCTCAAAGGCTATCAAGGAAAAACTTGGAATTCCTTTAGACAAGAAGGTACTTTTATATGCACCAACATGGCGTGATGATAATTACTATGATGCAGGTGAATATAAATTTGAACTTGCCCTCGATTTGGACAGATTAAAGAAAGAATTTTCAGACGAATATGTAGTGCTTCTTAGAATGCATTATTGGATTGTAGACCAACTCGACTTATCTAAATATCCGGGATTTGTATATAACGGAAGTGATTATGATGACATAACTGAGTTGTACATGATTTCAGATATCTGTATGACAGACTATTCATCTGTATTCTTTGATTATGCGAACTTAAAGAGACCAATTCTTTATTACATGTATGATTTGGAAAAATACAGAGATGTACTCAGAGGATTCTATCTTGACGTAGAAAAAGAACTTCCGGGTCCAATACTTCAGACAAACGATGAAGTTGTGGAAGCAATTAAAAACATAGATAAAGTAACAGAAGAATATAAAGACAAATACGCAGAATTTTATGACAGATTCTGTTGCATAGACGATGGACATGCAGCAGAACGAGTAGTAAAAGCTGTATTTGAAAACTAGTTAGCCATTCAACACAAAAAACCAAAAGAACCATTATGCTTGCATAAAATGGTTCTTTTGGTTTTTTTGTGTTATGTGGCGCTTAGCCACAGTGAGATGTAGCGGAGCGGAATCGAACTGAATGGCTAACTAGTAATGCAAGGAATGTGGCGCTTAGCCACAGTGAGATGAAGCGAAGCGGAATCGAACTGAATGGCTAACTAGTAATGCAAGGAATGTGGCGCTTAGCCACAGTGAGATGAAGCAAAGCGGAATCGAACTGAATGGCTAACTTTCTCAAGAGGATTATGACAATATAATTAATTATGTAAACTAAAATACGGATGGTATAAATAAGTTAAATATCATCCGTATTTTTTATTGAATTAAAAATATCCTACAATTTCTTTATTGCATTTCCAAATTCAGCCCAATATTCAGTTAATGTACCTTCCATTAAGACTTCGTCAAAACGCACATTTCCTAAAGAACGCTTGATTTCACGTTTGAAAAATTTCTGGTTATATTTTGTCACATAAGGAAGTGCATACCATACAAGTACACGGACTTCTTTCGGAATATTGTTGTTAAAATATACTTTATATTTAGTGTCAGTAAAGGAAGTAGTAAGTATTGTAACATCAGTTGTTCTATATTCGTATGATTCCAATTTCTTACGAAGATTTTCATAAAATGTCATATCGTTATAATTAGTATTTACGCATATTAAAATCTTTTCTTTATGAGCCTCTAAGCCATTGATAACAGAATACACACCGTTTCCTTCCAGTTCAGAAACAGGTTCTCTTCTAAACACTACATCCACTAAACGTTTGCAGGAATTGCCATCATCGTTATAAATACACCATTGCGACATGTCCTCATGAAGTTTAGAGTAACGTTCCAAATACTTTTCTCGAATCGGATTAACAAGTTCCGATGTACAGATATTTCCAAGAGTAATGGAAATGTCATTTATATTGGAGGACACATATCCCGGAAGTCTGCTGACAGGAACATATAAACCACGACCTGACTGATATTCTTCTAAATCCGGAACGTAGAAAAGAATAGGTTTCTTAGTTGCCAGAAAGTCAAAGAATATACTTGAATAATCAGATATTAAAACATCAACAACAGATAATAATTCATTAGTATCAATTGTAAATGGAATTAACATAGGTCTTAATTCAGGGTCATTTGCCAAAATCTTATAAAGGAAATAGTGAACACGAAGATAAATACGATAGTGCTCAGTGTCAATATTTTCGGATAATTTGGCAACGGTCTTTTTAAAATCCTCTACGTTATAATCTAAATTATTATATAAAGTGCCTTTCCATGTAGGGGCATATAAAATAATCTTTTTATCAGTGTGAATGCCTGCAGTGTTAAGTTTTCTGTGAACATCTAAAGTATTAGGATTAATGATTGCATCACTTCTCGGATGTCCTAATTCAAGTATTTTTCCCTGAAACAATCCATCAAGTTTGTAAGCACGCTTATACATAACCTCAGTCATAAACTGATTGGCAGACACCAAATAATCAGCTAAAAGAAAGTTACGTGCAGGACCACGGGCATTTTCAACTCTTTCGGCAGTATGCTCGTATCCCATATATTTTGTAGGAACACCATGCCATGTATTAATATAAACCTGGCTGTTTCGCTTTTCAAAATAATATCCAAAAGTTGAGTTATTTATTAAATACTTGCTTGTTGCCAAATATTTGTAATAATCCTCAGATTCACGCTTTACAATAATAACGTTATCTAAAGATGAAAATTCAGAAGTATTATCTGCGGCAAGTTCCGGATTTTCAACAGACCATATATGAGTGTATGATTTAAAATCCTCCTGATTTAACAAATATTTAAAAATAGCTCTCGGGTTGTCCAAAATTCCTAGCCCGGCAAATGCTTCATAAAAAATAAATTTGTCATTAACCGGCATAGAAAGAAATTTGTTATAAAGTAACTTGCCCTTATCTTTTTCGGATATACGAAAAGGCTGAACAATTTTTTTTACTGTACGTTTTAATTTATACTTAAAACCTTGCGGAGCATTAGCAGTATAATTCATATGGCGATTCCTTTCTTAAAATTATAAATAATGTTTTTGATAGAGATTAATTATTCATTAATAATATCTTCAAATTGTTTGATTGTAATATTATTATAATCGGCGTATTCAAATTCGCAAGTAGGAACTTCATTATTTATAAAAGCAATTAATCCGTTGTAAATATCATCAACAGAATTGCCAATTACAAGTTGTCCGTTGTCAAATAATGAAGAAGCTGCGGAACTGAAATTTGACATAATTATTGGAAGTTTTAACAAACGCGCTTCCAACAAGGAAACAGGTTGACCTTCATGAAGTGATGGAAGAATGAAACAACTACATTCCTTCATAAGCATAAATGGATTATCCAAATTTCCTGTTAAAATAACTTTGCCATCCAGATTTAAACTATGAACGAGACCTTTAAGTTCACCCATAAGGGCACCATCGCCAATAATATACAATCTTAAATTCTTATTTGCATCATAAGCTTTTGCAAATGCCTTTATTAATGCAGCCTGATTTTTCTCAGGTGAAAGACGGCCCATGTTTACAAATGAAATTAGGTCTTTATTTAATAAATCAGGAAAACCTGCTTCATTTGCAGATTCAGCCGTATAGGATTCTTTAGAACCGTTTATTACACGTTCAAAATTAGCAGCATTTCTTACAAAGCAACATTTATCCTTTAACTCACTATATCCGATTTTTTCTAAATTAACTTTCATCGTTGCCTCTGAACAGCCTACAATTTTGTCATAAAACTGATAAGTTGAAAAAACAACCCTAAGTTCTCTGCTGTGAGGTTTTTTGTGATTAACGATTTTATTCTTATCTGTTAATAAATCATTGTGTTGCCAAATAAGCTTCTTAGCATTTTTTGCACTTAAAAGCAGAATTGAATAAAATGAACCGTATCCTGAGTAATCAATTACTGCGTCGAAATCACTTGTGCCAAAACAACGGATAAATTCTCTGTCATACATTGCTTTTGGGTAAATTTTCTTCATTAAAGGAAAATTAAATCCAAAAACTCTTAAAAAGTCATTTCGAATCTGCTCGCCAAATGTGGCGGGAGTATATGATACTCTGGCAAAAATTCTGGCTTTATCATTAAATGTACAAATCATATCCTTACTGTCAGCAAATTTTAAATTGCCGGCATAAACTGTTACGTCATATTTATCATAATCGATGAAATCAAGCATTGTTCTAAGAGCAGTGGAAATTCCGTTCATGCGAAGTCCGCCGCCAAAGAATAATAATTTCTTCTTTGTATTTTCACATTTAATAATGCGGTATGGATTACCATTTGAATCAGAAGTATTTCCTCTAAAAACAATGTCAACAATTCTTGAAGAAACATTGCCATCATCGTATGGACATGCAAAATTCTTGGCTTGTGAATAACTATCTTTATATTTATTAATAACTTCACCCAAATTGTTAATAGAATTTCCAATTTCCTTAACAGATGTTAATGCAGGTCCGGGAAGCTTGTCAGGTTCCATGTATAAACCACGATAATTTTTATATTCTTCTAAGTCAGGAATGTAAAATAACACTGGTTTGTCGCTTGCTAAAAAATCAAAAAATATACTTGAATAATCTGATATTAAAATATCAGTAATAGACAAAAGTTCGTTTGTGTCAATAAAAGCAGGAATTAAGGAATTGCTAAACATACCTGATTTTACCAACTCTTTATATACAACCTGGTGCGGCTTAAGAAGAATCTGATATTTGTCCGTATCTATATATTCTTCCAATTCTCTTTTAAAATTATAATAGTTATCAGGATTTACTTCAGGCTTATTATAATCGGCACCTTTCCATGTAGGTGCATATAAAATAACCTGCTTATCTTTTTCAAGTTCTATTCCATATTTAAGAAGAATTGACTTTATTTCTTCTTTAGGACAATTTAAAAGACGGTCATTTCTTGGATAACCTTCCTCGATAATACTTCCGTTGTAAAGCCCGCGTAATTTGTATTTATCTAAATAAACTTCTGTTAAAAATGGATTCGCAGAAATCATATAGTCAGCAGAAAGCATATTTCTAAGAACATTTGAAATAGTGGCTGCTGAACCCGGAATATCGTATCCTAAGCTTTTTATAGGAGTGCCGTGCCATGTGTTGACAAAAATTTGTCCGGGCTTTTTGCAATAATAAAAAGGCAGAGATACATTTGAAATAATATAATGTGCAGTCGCTAAATATTTCAAATGGTCATTACTATGCCTTCTTATGACATAAATATTATCGTGGTCAGCAAACTGTTCCATAACAGGTTCGTTTCCTACACGGTCATCAACAACCCATACATGAGTGTATTTGTAAAATTCAGAATTTGAAATTAATTCTCTGAAAATTGCATAAGGATTGCAAAGCATTCCACGGCTAAAATATGAGTCGTATAAAATAATATTGTCTTCGATATCGTAATCTTTATAATAATGCGCGTATTTGCTACGTCTTGCAGTTTCTTTGAAATTGCCTAATTTTGTCTTAATTTTACTTAGCATATAAACCTCCTAATGCTATATACATATAGGAAGATTATAGTATACACAACTGTATTTTTCAAATAAGAAAGAGTTAATTTTAAATGTGGCAATTGTCTGGCAGATGGCATAAATCCTTTGACGAAAAAGAAAGAACCATTATAATGTAACGTAGAGTTTAGAGGAGGTAGTTATGAAAGAGAAAACATTAAAAAGCATAAGCAAGTTGCTTGTTGCAGTTATGATAGCCACTATCGCATTACCATCAGGTGCTTTTGCAGGTCATGGAAACTATAAACAGGATAAAGTCATGGCAGCAGAAGTAAGCATAGCTGATAGTGAACAGGAAACAACAAAAGAAAACACAGAGACAACAAAGCCGGCTGAAGAAACGAGCACGGATGAAAGTAGTACTAAGGAAACAGGAACTGATGAAACATCTACAACAGAAGAGTCATCAACAACTGAAACAACAACACAGGCACCGACAACAGAAGTGCCAACAACAGAAGCTCCTACAATTAACCCTGATTTCGTAATTGAAAACGGAGTCCTTACAGGGTACAAAAAGGCAGCAACAGATACAACAAATAAAGAAATTGTAATTCCTGCAAGTGTTACAAAGATTAATGCAAATGTATTTTATCAGTATAAATATATTGAAAAGGTAACATTTGAACAGGGCTCATTACTTCAGGAAATTGGAGAAAATGCTTTTAAAGAATGTACAGCATTAAAGACAATTGAATTACCTGAAGGATTGCAGATTATTGGAATTGAAGCATACAGAGGATGCAGTGCCGTTACGGAAATTAAATTACCGACAACAATAAAGTATATTTATAAGAGAGCTTTTTATGGAATTAAAAAAGTAAAAGAATTAACTTTGCCTGAGGGCTTGCAGAAAATAAATTATCATGCATTTTACAAAATGACAGGGCTTACAAGTCTTACAATTCCAAGCACGGTAACAAGTACATATGAAATAATCGGCAAAGGGGCAAATGTTACAACAGTTACATTTGCTAATGGAATGACAAAAGTTCCAAACAGAGTTTTACTTAATGCAAATTCAGTAAAAAAAGTTATATTACCGGAAACACTTACTTCAATAGGATATCAGGCATTTAGCGGATGTACTCAATTATCAACAATAAAGATGGTTCAAACAATTAAGAAAATTGGAGAAAGTGCATTTAAGAATTGTACATCACTAAAAAAGCTTACATTATATAAAACAGTTAAGACAATAGGTGCAAATGCTTTTGCAGGAGCAACAAATTTAACTCTTAAGGTATATTCAAATTCAGCAGGAAAAAAATATGCAAGAGTTAACAATATACCTTGGGAATATACAGATTCTGAAAAAGAAAGAATGGCTGAGGATTTAAGAGTATACGATATGCTTGTAAATAGTGGAATTCAGTCAGTAAAGGATAAATACATATTATTATCTCTTAAAAATTATGTACCACAGGGAACCTGTGTTATTGGAAAATACATTGTAGTTTCAATGTATCACAAGAATTTGACAGCAAAATCAATACTTTTGATATATAATAAACGGGGTAATTTCGTAAAGAAACTTAAATTGACAATAAAAGATCACGTAGGTTCAGTAACAAATGTAAAGAAAAATTTAGTAGTAGGTATAAATAACCTTCCGGGTGCAGTAGATAAAGTAGGTATAATTACATATAAAAAACTTTTGAAAGCTAAAAATGGAAAGACAATAAAATTTAGCTATAGAGTAACTCTTAGAGGATGCGCAGACTTTGCAGCATTTGACGGAACTCATTTCTGGGCAGGAAGAAGTGCAAACAGTAATTCGTGCCTTATGTATGGATATAGAGTTAAGCGAAATAAAAAGACAAAACGATTAACATTTACAAATCAATATAACCTTTATGTTCCTGCAAATACACAGGGATTGGTTGTAAATAAGATTTCTGCTACAGAAAGAAAGTTTACATTGTCCCAGTCATACGGAAGAATAGCAGATTCATATTTAATGGTTTATGAACCGGTAAATATTGTGACAGCATCCGCACTTGATACACCTGTAAAAACAGTTGTGCTTCCATCAATGATGGAAGGAATTTGTGTAAGCGGAAAGAAGACATATATGGTATTCGAATCTGCAGCAGGTAAATATTGTTCAAATCAGGACAATACGTCAGAAATTCAGATTGATAAAGTAAAAGTAATTAAGACATGGAAATTGCTTGCACTTAACTAATTAAAAAATATCTATGACAGATGCATTGAAAAATGTAGAATAACAAAAATTCCCACAGATTAATTCTTAATTGTGAGGGTTTGTAATATTAACTAAATAACGCTCGCGCTGAATTCAAAAAAATTATCTCAGATAAAAAGCTTTGGCTGGTAAAACTGGAAAATTTCCCAGATATACATATTCACAATATGCTGATTTTAATGCACTACTTTCTAAACAAATTTTGTTACGAAAGTGGTGCATTTTTATGTGTGTAACAAAAGTGGCAACTATTATTAATTATATAAGCCAAAGCTATTTATATCATTATATTTCCCGTTAATTTGACATAAAAAAATTATAATATATAATAAGATTAGTTTATTGTCGGGAATTTAATCTTATATGGATAAACTATAAAAATAAGTGCTTCAGTTTTGGAGGTTATATGAATAAGTACGTGAAAAATTTTGCAAGATACAGATATTTATTAATCGAACTTGTAAAAAAAGGAATTAAGTTAAAGTATAGAAGATCATATCTTGGATTGATATGGACAATGCTTGAACCGTTACTTACAATGATTGTTCTTACAATCGTATTTGGACAGTTGCTTGGTAAAGGTGACAGATTATATCCTGTTTACATTTTGTGTGGACGACTTATATATAGTTGCTTCTCAAGTTCAACAAAGATTGCGATGAGGTCTATCAGGGCAAATCAGGCAATGATAAAGAAAGTTTATGTACCTAAGTATTTGTATCCGCTTTCAAGTTGCATTTATAACTACATTTTATTCTTACTGTCATTAATAGTTCTTGCAGTAGTTTCAGTAGTTTTAGGTGTTCCACTTACATGGCATGTAATTGAAGCGGTTATTCCTTTGACAATTTTGTTTATTTTGTCAATTGGTGCAGGAATGGTATTGTCAACGGTATGTGTATTCTTTAGAGATATGGAATATTTGTGGGATGTTGTGTTGATGCTTGTTATGTACTGCTCAGCAATTTTCTACAAAATCTCAAGTATGGGACAGGGATTAATTCTTATCAAATTAAATCCGCTTTACGGAATTATCAGTAACTTCAGAGCTGTATTGTTAGAAGGTCATTCTATGTTTAACAGTTATAGTTACGGAGTGTCAAATTTAAAATTATTTGCATACTCAGGAACTTGTAGTGTTGTATTACTGATATTTGGAATATATGTATTTAAGAAAAATCAGGATAAGTTTATTCTTCATATTTAGGAGGAGTTATGGCAAAGAATGATGTAGCTCTTAGAGTTAATGATGTTAGTATTTGTTTTAATTTAAGCAAAGAAAAAGTTGATAATTTTAAAGAATTATTTATAAAGAAATTAAAAGGCGAAAAGCTTCGTTTTAATGAATTCTGGGCGTTAAAAGATGTTTCGTTTGAATTGAAAAAAGGCGAACGTCTCGGAATACTTGGACTTAATGGAGCAGGAAAAAGTACGCTTCTTAAAGTAATTGCAGGTGTTTATAAGCCAACAAAAGGTTCAGTGCAAAGATATGGACATATGGCACCTATGATTGAACTTGGTGCAGGATTTGATCCTAACTATACAGGTAGGGAAAATATATTCTTATATGGCTCGGTTCTTGGATTTTCAAAAGAATTTTTAATGTCAAAATATGATGAAATTCTTGAATTTTCTGAGTTAGGAGAATTTATAGACGTTCCAATTAAAAACTATTCTTCAGGTATGAAGGCAAGACTTGGATTTTCAATTGCTACAGTTGTAGAACCGGAAATTCTTATTTTAGATGAGGTATTATCAGTTGGTGATGCTAAATTTAGAAAAAAATGCGAAAAGAAAATGAAAAAAATGTTTGATCATGGGGTTACAGTTTTATTTGTATCACATAGTTTGGCTCAGGTTAAGAGATTGTGTAACAAGGCAATCATTTTGGAACATGGTCAGTTAATTGCCAAAGGTGATATAGATGATGTTGTAGAAATTTATGAAAAGAAGATAGGCGATTAGAAAGCCTTTTATAGGAGTGCAGTTATGAATTATAAGACAAAAGGAACGTGTTCAAGAGAAATTAGTTTTGATGTTGTTGATAATAAAGTTACTAATGTAAGATTTCTTGGAGGATGCAGTGGAAATACACAGGGAGTTGCTGCATTAGTCGAAGGAATGGATGTGAACGAAGCAATTAAAAGAATGGATGGAATTGATTGTGCAGGAAGAGGAACTTCATGTCCGGACCAGCTTGCAAAGGCATTAAAATTGTACTTAGAAGAAAATAAATAAAGGAACAGGTGTAACGTGTTAGGAATAATTGGAGCGATGGACAGCGAAGTCCAGGAATTAAAAAATGAAATGCCGGATGCGAAAATTACATCAGTTGCAGGAATGGATTTTTATGAAGGACATATTCATGACAAAGATGTAGTTGTTGTAAAGTGTGGTATTGGAAAGGTAAATGCAGCTATATGCACACAGATTCTTGCTGACAGATATAAAGTAGATTCTGTTATTAATACAGGAGTTGCAGGCTCATTAAATAGTGATATTGATATTTGCGATATTGTTATATCAAAGGATGCCATTGAGCATGATATGGATGTGACGGCGTTAGGTTATGAACGTGGAGTTATTCCTGATATGGACAACTCTGTATTTCATAGTGACAGCAGATTAATTGATGTAGCAGTCAAAAGTATAGAAGAGGCAAATCTTTCTGTTAAGGTATTTACAGGAAGAGTTGTTTCAGGCGACCAGTTTATTGCCGGTAAGGAAAAGAAAGATGATTTGGTAAATACATTTGCCGGAGATTGTGCAGAAATGGAAGGTGCTTCTATAGCACATGCAGCATATGTTAACAATATTCCATGTCTTATAATCAGAGCGATTTCTGATAAGGCAGATGGAAGTGCAGAAATGGATTACCCTACATTTGAAAAGAAAGCAGCGGCTAATTCAATTAAAATATTAAAACAGTTAATTAAGAATTTGTAGAAATTTGACGAACGATTTATAGTGTTAAAAGACCTCTTGTATGATAAAATTTTATTGTATAAAGGAAACAGAAAACAAAGTTTAAGCATTAATGTTTCCGACTATCGGCCACCAACAAAAGGCTGGTCAATACATATCGTACGAGGAGGTTTTTTATGTTTGACAAATGTATGTCATGTTTTAATGTTAATATGGAAAAAATCACATCAATAATTGAAAATAAAGCGTACTTCCTATGTTTATTAGGAAGTATTTTTTTAGTAGGAATTGTAAGTAAATGTCTGGTAATGTGGATTTTTGGTAAAATGATTAAAAAGGCAGAAAATATGGATAGCCCAAAAAGTAATATTCTTCGCCAGATAAAATTGAAATTTGAAAGTATTAAAACCATAAACGGCACGGTGGCTAATCCCATGCTTTTAGTAAGTAGGTACATAAATAAGTGTAAAATAGGCATATTTTATCTTGATTCCATAAATAAAATTATTAGCTGGTGTGGATTTTTGTGTGTGGCAATAGGCGGATTATGTGGATATATACTGTATAATCAGGGATACGGAAAGACAACGGCGATGTCGTATATTCTTGTAGGATTTTATTTTGCACTTGCATTATTTGTAGTTGAAAATACAATTCATACAAATGACAGAAAAACAGAACTGATATATGTTATTACGGATTTCTTTGAAAATAGTGTTAATTTGCGAGAGCAGATTAGTAGGCGGGAAAATGATTACAACATAGAAATCGGTAGCAGCAAAAATGAGCAGGAATCGGAACAGAATGTTAATGTAAATGAAATAAATAATACAAATAAAAAAATAGAAAATGAAAAACAGGGTAGAATAAATATTACAAAAGAACAGGAGAGAATAATCAACGAAGTTTTAGGAGAATATTTGCAGTAAAGATTTAAATGGTTTTGCAAAAATAAATTAAGATTTAATCATATAAGTTTTGTAGAAATGTTTACAGGTTCAATTGTATAATTTATATAGAAATATTCGCAGGTTGAAACAAATATGTTTTAAGGAAATATTCGCAGATTAAGCAAAATAGTTTCGGGGATATATTCTCGGGTTGACTCCAATAAAATTGTTTCAATAAATATGCTAAAAACATTGACATATGACGACAAAATATTTATTGTATATATGTTAGAGAGAATTTGAAGGGAATTTTACCGGTCGGCATGAATATTATATTATGTCGATAAATAAACGCTTTACCGGACACTGTGGATTTAGTGGAGAGATACCATGACAGTTTGCAAGGTGTACGGGATAGCAGGATTTGAAATGACGGAGGAAAAAGATATGGCTAAGGTAACATTTGATTACTCAAAGGCATCAAAATTCATCTCAGATGATGAAGTAGTAGCAATGAAGAAAATCGCAGAAGATGCAAAAGAAGTTTTGGTTAACAAATCAGGAGCAGGAAATGATTTCTTAGGATGGATTGATTTACCTGTAGATTATGACAAGGATGAATTTGCAAGAATTAAAGCAGCAGCTAAGAAGATTCAGAGTGATTCAGAAGTTTTAGTTGTTATTGGTATTGGTGGCTCATATTTAGGAGCAAGAGCAGCAATTGACTTCTTAAGACATGGTTTCTATAACAATGTATCAAAAGAAATCAGAAAAACACCTGAAATTTACTATGCAGGAAATAGCATTAGCCCTGCATACTTAAAGGGATTATTAGATGTTGTTGGAGACAGAGATTTCTCAGTTAACATTATTTCTAAGTCTGGTACAACAACAGAACCTGCTATCGCATTTAGAATTTTCAAGGAAAAACTTGAAAAGAAATATGGCAAAGAAGAAGCAGCAAAGAGAATTTACGCTACAACAGATAAGGCAAAGGGAGCTCTTAAGAATCTTGCAACAGAAGAAGGATATGAAAGCTTCGTAGTACCTGATGATGTAGGTGGACGTTTCTCAGTTCTTACAGCAGTAGGTTTGCTTCCAATCGCAGTAAGTGGTGCTGATATAGATAAATTAATGGAAGGTGCTGCAAGCGGAAGAGAAAAAGCTTTAAACAATACATTTGAAGATAACGATGCAGTAAAATACGCAGCAATCAGAAATATTTTATTAAGAAAAGGAAAATCAATTGAAATTACAGCTAACTATGAACCAAGTTTACATTACTTTGGTGAATGGTGGAAACAGCTTTATGGTGAAAGCGAAGGAAAAGACCAGAAAGGTATTTTCCCTGCAGCAGTTGATTTGACAACAGATTTACATTCAATGGGTCAGTTCATTCAGGACGGATCAAGACTTATGTTTGAAACAGTTGTAAATATTGAAAAGACAGATGCTGATATCGTAATTCAGGAAGAAGCAGATGATCTTGACGGATTAAATTACTTAGCTGGAAAAGATATGGATTTTGTTAACAAGAGTGCAATGAATGGAACAATTCTTGCTCATACAGATGGTAATGTTCCTAACCTTATGGTTAATGTACCTGAACAGAACGAATTCTATCTTGGAGAATTATTCTATATGTATGAATTTGCATGTGGTGTAAGTGGATATATTCTTGGAGTAAATCCATTTAATCAGCCGGGTGTAGAAAGCTACAAGAAGAATATGTTTGCATTACTTGGAAAACCGGGTTATGAAGACATGACAGCAGAATTACAGAAAAGACTTTAATTATAAGATAACACGGAGCGATTCGTGTTATATCCGGTAAATTTAAATAGTATATAAATATCCCCTCCGTATCGGTTATCCGGTAAAGAGGGGATATGTTTTTAATAAGACTTTTTTGTCAAGAATGATTTTGACCCCAACATCTTAATCTTCTTCGATAATATAAAAATCTAAATAATCAAAATCAATATGTTCAATAAAACTGTCCTGATAAAATCTGGTTCGTGAAATGCGTTTGAATTCATCAATATTATTATCAAGCCAGATTGGATTGCTTAAATCAAATTCCTCGCAAATATCTTCAAGTGCTTTGAAAACTTTGTGAGTTCTCGTCATCTCAGGGTTATCTATTTCGATTGTGGTATTTTTTATCATTTTATTATTTTTAAAGGTTCTTCCCCATATTCTAAACATATAAACTATCTCCTGTTTCATATTTTACTAATGTAAAGATGCCGGATAATTGTGAGAGTGCGTAGCACTGAACAATCTGTAGGCATCATAGTCGTGGCGGTTAACCCTGACATCATTTAATTAAAGGTAATTTTATACGAAATGATAAAACATGTAAAGAATATATTAGTAATCTGTTATGGCTTATAAAGTAGTATAGTGGAAATAAAAATTACAATATGGTATACTAAATCATTAAGGTGCGTTAGAAACGTTGTAAGCTTTTTATTTTAAAGATATACAAATATAAGGCGGAGATGAAGAATAAAGCAAATTAGAGGTGCTTATATGTTAAATGATAAAAAAGTAGCATTGAATGGAAAAATTACAAAGTATTTGAGGTGGCCTATTAACCTTAGTGTGCTTTGGATAGTAGTAACGGCTATAATATTTTTTATTGACAAAAGAGCCGGAGTGGTTATGGCGTTTGCAACAATTTTGTTTATTGTAATAGCGATTGTTATGATGCTTAGATTTTATCCAAATATCAAAAGATATCTTGTGGATTTTGGCGCAGAGTATAGTCAGATACAAAGACAGATGATGCATGAATTTGAAATTCCTTATGCGTTACTTGATTGTAATGGAAAGATGCTGTGGCATAATAGCGAAATGGAAAAGGCGTGCGAAACTAAACTTTTAAATATGAGGGGAATTGAATCTATATTTAAAGAGTTTACAAAGGATAAATTTGAATTTACAGAAGAAAAGAAAGAGTTCAAAGTTGAGTATAATGAAAAAATATATAGAGCTGTGCTAAAGAAGTTTAAAATGAAAGATGCAGTTGATGAAGTGCCTATCGCAGTACTTGATTCAGATGATGACGATGCGGATATGTTTGCACTTTATTTATTTGATGATACAAGAATTCAGCAATTATCTAAGGAAAATAAAAATGATAAGATGATACCGGGACTTATCTACATAGATAATTATGAAGAGGTTCTTCAAAGTATTGAAGATGCCAGAAGAACACTGTTAGTTGCATTGATTGATCGACAGATACAGCGATATTTTGCAGAAATGGACGGTCTGGTAAGAAAACTTGAAAAAGACAAATACTTTGTAGTTGTTAAGGCTAAAAATATAGCAATTATGCAGAGTAAAAAATTCTCACTTCTTGATGATGTAAAGAATGTTAAGATAGGTAATGAGCGAACAGCTACAATCAGTATTGGATTCGGAATGGGTTCAGATTCGTATGTTCAGAATTACACGTCAGCCACAGCAGCTATCGATATGGCACTTGGCAGAGGTGGTGACCAGGCAGTATTAAAAGATGGCGCAAAGATATATTATTATGGCGGTAAGAGCAAGTCTGTCGAAAAGAATACCAGAGTAAAAGCCAGAGTAAAAGCTCATGCATTAAGAGAATTAATTGAAACAAGAGATAAAGTATTCATTATGGGACATCATTTGGGTGATAATGATTCTTACGGCGCAGCAATTGGTTTGTATAGAGCCATAACTACAATGGGTAAAAAAGCTTATGTGGTAACGGGAACTATGAGTTCTTCAGTAAAACCTTTGATTGATAAGTTTACGACAGATAATGGCTATGAAGAAGATATGTTTATTGCAGGAACATTGGCTACAACTATTTTAGAAAAAAATGATATGCTCATTGTAGTTGACTGTAATAGAGCAGGATATACTGAATATCCTGAATTAGTGAGAAGAGCACAAACACTTGTAGTAATAGATCATCATAGACAAAGTGCAGATGCAATAGAAAATGCACATTTATCATACATTGAACCATATTCATCATCAGCATGTGAAATGGTTACTGAAATTATGCAGTATATGGTTGATTCAGTTAAAATGAAACCGTATGAGGCAGATGCATTGTATAGCGGAATTATGATGGATACAAATAATTTTTCTAACAGAACAGGTGTAAGAACATTTGAGGCAGCAGCTTATTTGCGAAAAAATGGAGCTGATATTGTCAGAGTTAGAAAAATGTTTAGAGATGATATTGGAGATTATAAGGCAAAAGCTAAGGCTATTCAAAATACAGAGATATTTATGGATAAATACGCTATAGCCATTTGCCCGTCTGAAGGAACAAGTATGCCTACAGTTGTTGGAGCACAGGCAGCGAATGAATTGCTTAATATTAAAGGCATAAAGGCAGCGTTTGTATGTACGTTTTATAATGAAAAAGTATATTTAAGTGCAAGGTCAATAGATGAAGTTAACGTTCAGTTAATTGCAGAAAGATTAGGCGGTGGAGGTCATATGAATCTTGCCGGAGCACAGATTGAAGATTGTACATGTGAACAGGCAAAGACCTTGATAAAAGAGATTATTCAGGATATGACTGATGAAGGTGAAATATAGTTATTTACACAAGTGATATTTGACCTTAACATTAATATAGTTTGCCAGATCGAATTTGAAAAAATGAAATTAATTGCTTAGATATAATAAGTTTATTGCTTTGAAAGGAGACACGAATATGGAAGTTATTTTATTAGAAGATGTTAAAGCGTTAGGAAAAAAAGGTGAAGTAGTAAAGGTAAGCGATGGATATGCTAAAAACTTTATTTTAAAGAAAAAACTTGGCGTAGAAGCAAATAGCGCAAATAAAAATGATTTAAAACTTCAAAAAGCTAATGAAGCAAAGGTTGCTCAGGAAAAATTGGATGCAGCAAAAGCTTTGGCAGAAGAATTAAAAGATAAAAAGGTAGTTATAAAGATTAAAGCCGGAAATGGAGACCGTGTATTTGGCTCAATTTCTGCAAAGGAAATAGCAGCAGAAACAAAGAAGCAGCTTGGTTTAGAAATTGATAAAAAGAAGATTGTTATGGAAGAAGGAATTAAAAATCTTGGAGTCCATACAGTAAAAGTTAAATTGCACAAGGATGTAATGGCAACTTTAGACATAAAGGTTGAAGCTTTATAGGAGATAATTATTAATGGAAGATCCAATAGTAAAAAAAATACTACCTCATAGCTATGAAGCAGAACAGGCAGTAATAGGTTCGATGATTATGGATCCGGATGCTGTTCCGATAGCTATGGAGTTGATAAATAAAGAAGATTTTTTTAACAGACAATATGGATTGCTCTTTGGGGCAATGACAGAATTGTACCGTGAAGGAAAAAATGGAGATTTGGTTACCATAAAGGCTAAATTGGAAGAGATGGATGTTTCTAGTGAAGTAATCAGCCTTGATTTTATCAGGGAAATATTAGAAATGGTACCGACTTCAGCAAATATAAAGCAGTATGCGACTATTGTATATGAAAAAGCAATGTTGCGTAAATTAATAAAAGTAAATGATAATATTTCAGCTAAATGTTATGCAGGAACGGATAAGCTTGAAGATATAATGGAGAGTACTGAAAAAGAAGTTTTTGAAGTGCTTAGATCACGTTCAAGTGGCGACTTTGTCCCAATTAATAAAGTAGTTGCTAATGTATTTGATAAATTAGAACAGGCATCGCTTACAAAGGGAACTGTTACAGGTTTAGCAACCGGATATATATATCTTGATAATCAGTTATCCGGATTGCAGCCATCAGACTTTATTTTGATTGCGGCAAGACCTTCAGTTGGTAAAACAGCATTTGCACTTAACGTAACAGAGCATATAGCTATACGTAAGCCGAATGCAGTCGCTATATTTAGTTTGGAAATGTCAAAGGAACAGTTGGTTAACCGTCTTATATCACAGCATTCAATGGTAAGTTCTCAGAAAATGAGAGCAGGAGAACTTAATGAATCTGAATGGGAAAAAATTGTAGAAACAGCGGATATTATAGGAAATTCAAATATTGTAATTGACGATACGCCAAGTATTACGATTGGTGACCTTCGTTCCAAATGCAGAAAGTTTAAATTAGAAAAAGATATACAGCTTGTGGTTATTGACTACCTACAGCTTATGAGAGGAAATGGTAATTATCCAAGCCGTGAACAGGAAATTGCGGATATTTCAAGATCATTAAAGGGAATTGCCAGAGAGTTGAATATTCCGGTAGTTGCACTTTCACAGCTTAACCGAAGCGTAGAATCGAGACCTGACCATCGACCTATCATGGCCGATTTGCGAGAATCAGGTTCTATCGAGCAGGATGCCGACGTTGTAATGCTTTTATCAAGAAAATACAACAAAGAGGATGAAACAGAAGACAGAAATACTATTATTGTGGATGTTGCTAAGCAAAGAAACGGTCCTGTAGGAGCTATAGAATTATTATGGTTACCTGAATATACAAAATTTGAGACAAAAGCAAGAGAGTAGATTTGCTTGCTTGTTCGCATTTTAAAACAAATGTGAGAGAATAATTAATATATTGTTAATCAAACAACTGGTGAAAAATATAGGCTCAAAATAAATGTGAGAGAATAATTATGCTAAGCCATATGCGAATTTGAACGAAAAAGATGAGATGCTTACACTCATTTGACGGCATTCGTCATTTGCTTAAAAAATAATTGAATATGGGACTGCCAATTCGTTGAATTGAGTAATAGTCAGAATTATACTAATGTTAACAATAATTTGGAAATTATTGTTAACATTATTTTTTTGGAGGGGAAAATGGGAACACGACGATATATTATTTCAGATGCATCTAAAATGCTAAAGGTAGAATCTCATGTGTTAAGATATTGGGAAGAAGAACTTGAGATAAAGATTCCCAGAAATGAAATGGGACATCGATATTATACGGAAGAAAATATTGAATTACTTCGGAAAATAAGGGATTTAAAAGAACAGGGATATGGTCTAAGAACTATAAAAATGATGATTAATGGAGAAATTGACATTAATCGTTCAAATCCTAATACAGTCAACATTAGAAATCTTTTTGACAAACCAAAGAGTGAAAAAAATACATTTTATAAAGAAGATGAAGAAGGATGTAATAATGGTGTAAATAATAAAGAAATTATGGATACAAAAACAAAAGATAATAGTGGGGACATAGAAAAATATAGAAGATTAGAAAATAAAACATCTTTAACTGAAAGTGTTAGCTCAGAAAGTAAAATGCAGCAATTTCAGGAAATTATGGGAAACATAGTTTCGAGAGCCTTAGAGGAAAATACCGAAAGTATAGTTACCAGAGCGATAAATAAGTCGACACAGAATATGTCTAAAGAAGTGAGTGATTGTGTGAGCGAAAAAGTATTGAAAGGTGTAGATTATATTATTAGAATGCAGGATGAAAGAGAAGAAGAACGTTATCGAAAAATAGATGAAGTAATAAGAAAAAAACAAAGAAAGTCCAGAAAAGAGCGAAAAATGGAAAGCCGCATTAATAAAGATGAAAAAGTTATGAACAAAAAAGCTGAAAGGGCTCGAAAAAAAGCCGAAAAAGTGCGAGTAAAGTCTGAAAAAAATAGGGAGAAGTCTAAAAAATTGGCGTTTAGCACATTGAGTAAATGAAATTATGTACATAATGTACAAATTGTGACTAAATTATTAAAAAATATTGACTAAATGACGAAAAGTATTATAATAATACTATCACAAAGAAAACGTTTTAAACATTTAATACATAAGGGTTTTTGATGTAGATGCAAGTAAATACAGAGGAGGAAACAGCGATGGAATACGCGATATACGCGACGGTGGGTTTGCTCTCTGGATTGTGCTTTTACTATCTGGCGAGATACCAGATACAAGTAAGAAGTATATATGACACAGAAAATAAAGGACAACGAATAAATAACATAGGTTACAGAATAGCATGGATGGTGGCTCCAGCTGTATTGTTTGTAGGTATAGCCCTTAAAGAATTTGATTACTGGCAGACAGTGCGATATATGCTTATCATATTGATGGCAATAAATGTAGCAGGAATTGATATGCTGATAAGAAGAATACCTAACGCATTATTATTGGGGATGTTACTTTTACAGATATGTAATATGGTAATTACAAGTAACGAATTAGATTTGTTTATGGATACATTTTTTAATTCGTTTATAGGAATGATTGCTGCGTATGTTTTATTTGTTATTCCTGGATTATTTAAACTGAGGATTGGGGCTGGCGATGTGAAATATAGCGCCGTAATAGGTTTTATGTTGGGTCTTCAAGGTTATATTGAAGCAATGGCAGTGATGGGTTTTACAATATTTATCTATTATTTGTTCTTAAAAATCACAAGAAGAGGCAACTTAAAAACAGCAGCTCCTATGGCACCGTTTTTATCGGGAGGGGTTTTGGTTTCATTATTTTTCCCGCTAATTTATTAAATTTATAATTAAGCACGACGGAGTAAAAGATAGTCGTATGCAAGAAGGAGGAAATATTATGAGAGATGTAAAGAATTTCTTAATGGATGAAGATGGACAGGGCATGGTTGAATATGGTCTTATCATCGGATTAGTAGCTTTAGCAGTAATCGGAGCATTAGCTGTATTAGGACCAAAGATTGCTGATATGTTCACAAATGCAAGCGATCAGCTTACAACAACAGCAAGACCATAAAAGTTACAAAAAGATTATATTCTAAAATAGAGGGGCATCAGCCCCTCTATTTTAGAATATGAGGAAATTATTTGAGAGGTAGCATCAATGAAGAAAAGAGAAAAAGGACAATCGGCTGTTGAATTTGCTTTGGTTTTGCCTATATTACTTTTAATTGTATGCGGGATATTGGACTTTGGGTGGCTATTTTACAATCAGTTATCAGTTGAAAATGCCTGTAGGGAAGGCGCACGAGTCGGATGCGTAAATGCACAAGATGCACAATTAGATCAAATTGTAACCGATAAGGTGGAAGCAATATTGCCGAAAAATCTCAATTCAGTAGTGGTTGATTCAAAACTTACAAATCCCACAAGTCCACTTGAGGGAGATTTGAAAGTAAATGTTAAGGCAGAAATGAATACACTAACACCGGTTCTGGGAGTTATATATGGAAAGACTAAAGAACTATCATATACAGTAACAATAAAAACGGAATCGTAGATTAATAAAATACTAAAAATAAGAAACAGAGGGGTACAATTACCATGAAGAGAATTTATTTGATTGCACTTATAAGTGCATTGGTTGCAGGAATCGCAACATATATGTTTGCACAATCAGTTATAAGCAATAATGATCCAAATAAAGATAAGACAGAGATTGTGTATGCTATAGCAGATGTTCCAGCTGGAACACAGGTTACAGCTAATAATGTAAATAATTTTTTTAGTACTAGAATGATTGATAATGGTGCAATTGTAGATGGCGCAGTAAGAAGTCTTGATGAAGTTATAGGAAATACATCATCAGGTTATATTTATGCAGGTGAGCAGGTTTCAATGAAACGATTTGGAACTGAACAGGAATCAAATGCCGGATTATCTTATAATCTTGCGGATGGAATGGTTGCATACAGTATGGCAGCAGATGGTGTTACGGGTGTAGATGGATATATCCTCCCAGGAGATACAGTAAATGTTTTGGCAATGAAGACAGGCGATGGTAAGGCTACTGTAGATACAGTTTTGAGCGATGTTAAAGTATTGAAAATATCAACAAATGATGTAAATACAGATACAGCAAATGCAATAGTAACATATTCATCAATTACATTTGAACTGTCATATGATGATGCTGATATTTTATACGGAGTAGAAAATTCAGGAGAATATTCAGGTTATAAACTTATATTAAATAAGAGAACTGCGGAGGACGGAGAATAATATGGAAAGTATAAAAGTTGTTATTATTTCAGAAGACACATCAATTCGTGTTAATTTGAAGAAAAAATTAGCAGATAGAGATATTCAAATTGTTGGTTATGCAGATTTTAAAGACGAATCAAGATTGAAAATAGATGGATTATTTCCGGATCTAGTTATTGTTGGTGTTAAAGTACCAATTGACCCGGAAGTATTTTCATTCGTTGAAAGTATGAAATTCCAAAGTAAAGGATGCGCAGCAGTTGTAGCTACAGATGACGTAACCGTTGATTTAGTAAACTATGCAGCAAGATTTGGAATAAGACAGGTATTACCTTTGGATATGAAGGATAATGAATTTTATTCAAGAGTAGTACAGGTTAATGAATACGAAAAAGTAATTCAGGCACAGCTAAATATTCAGAAAAGAGTAAGATCAAAAGTAATTGCATTTTTCGGATGTAAAGGTGGTACAGGAAAGTCCGTAATGGCAACAAACCTTGCAGTTGCATTATCTAAGAGAGGAAGTAATGTTATTCTTTTAGATATGGACTTAAGATTTGGAGATCAGAATATTCTTTTAGATTTGGAACCAAAAGATACAATTGTGGAATTGGCACAGGATCCGGAAGGAATATCAATTGAAAGAGTTAATGCATTTAGTATAATGCATTCTTCAGGTGTAGTATTGCTTGCAGCACCAAAAAGTCCTGAATATGCCGAATATATTAAACCGGAACATGTTACAAAGGTTATACGTAGTGTAAGACCATATTATGAATATGTAATAGTTGATTTAGGAACGAATTTTAGTGATGAAACAATAGCTGCATTACAGGAATGTGATGAGATTATGATTGTGAACAATCCTGACATTTTATCACTTAAAGCAGCAAAAGCAGCTGTAAGTATATTAGAGCAATTAGGAATTAAAGAAAAAGCAAGGCTGGTAATGAATAAAAATGTTAACAGTTTAATCCGAATGAAGGATTTCGAATCAATGTTGGAGATACCATTTTACGCTTCAATATCATCGGATAAGATGTTTAACAGTAGTGTAAATAAAGGAGAACCGTTTGTATTAAGAACAAGTAGAACGGTGGCAGCAAAAGAATTCTCAAGTTTTATACAAAGGGTTATTGCGGATAAAGGTGAGTAAATAGTCGGAGGTTAATCGTATATGGGATTACTTGACATAATAGAAAAGAATAAGGAAGAAAATGGGGAAGAAACAACTACTCAACAACAGAAAAAGGTTGAAGAGGTAAAGGAAATAAAGGTTGAAGACCCATATGACGCTGTAAAGAAAAAAATTCACGGAAGAATTATTTTGACATTAAACAGAGCGGGAAAGGCTACTGTTGATAGGGATGAAATGGAAAAACTTCTTACGGAAGAAGTTGATAAGGATGAGTACAATATTCCGAGAGTTGAAAGAAAACCGATAGTAAAGACTTTATTAGATGATATATTAGGATATGGTCCAATACAGGATTTAATTGACAGTGACAGTTGTAGTGAAATAATGGTAAATGGACCGGATCATGTATATATTGAACAAAAAGGTAAATTGGTTCTTACAGATATAAAATTTAGAGATGAAGAACATCTTATGAATATTATTGATAGAATTGTTACCCAGGTTGGTCGACATGTAGATGAAGCAAGTCCGATGGTTGACGCCAGACTTCCTGACGGCTCCCGTGTAAATGCTATTATTCCTCCAATTTCACTTATTGGAGCAGTGCTTACAATTCGTAAATTTAGTTCTACACCGGTAACAGCAGCACAGTTAGTTGAATGGGGCTCTTTAAACCCGGTAATGCTTTCATTTTTGGAAGCCTGTGTTAAAGGAAAATTAAATATAGTAGTATCTGGTGGTACTGGTTCAGGTAAAACAACATTGTTGAATGTATTATCATCATATATTCCTGAAGATGAACGTATTGTAACAATCGAAGATGCTGCAGAAGTTCAGTTACATCAGGAGCATGTAATTACACTTGAATGTAGGCCGGCAAATCTTGAAGGAAAAGGAGCTATAACAATCAGATCTCTTGTAAAGAACGCATTGAGAATGAGACCTGACCGTATAATTGTCGGGGAAGTTCGTTCTGAAGAAACATTGGATATGCTTCAGGCTATGAATACAGGTCATGATGGATCATTAACTACAACCCATGCTAACTCTCCTAGAGATGCTATGTCGCGTATCGAAACGATGGTTATGATGTCAGGTATGGAATTACCGGTAAAAGCAATTAGAGATCAGGCTTCATCTGCCATTGATTTAGTAATACAACAAAGTCGACTTAGAGATGGATCTAGAAAAGTAACTTCTATTACTGAAGTTGTCGGTATGGAAGGTGATGTTGTAAGTTTGCAGGATATATTTGTCTATGAAACAGATGGAACATTAGATTCCAGAGGAAAGTTCAAAGGACAGTTTAGAGCAACAGGTGTAGTTCCAAAGTGTATTGAAAAGATTAGAGGAAATGGGGTTGTTGTAAAGAATGAATGGTTTGCTAATTAGTATGATTTTTTTCGTTGTAGTCATGATGGGTGTTACATTTGTGCTTGTTACAACGATAGTTGCTAAAATAACTGAAAATAGCAGAAATGTAAAACGAAGAGAAGATTACATTGTAGGAAAGAAAAAGGAAGAAAAAAAGGTTGAAAAGACTGGAACACAAAAGGACAATAGAAAACAGTCTATAAACAATAATAGAAGTGCATTGACAAAAATTAATAAAATATTAGCTGAAGAATTAGAAAAGAGCGATATTTCAAAAAAAACAGAAGATTTTATTATAATATGGATAGTTGTAACATTTGTTCCCGGCTTATTGTTTATGCTTATTTTTAAAAACCAGTTAATAGCACCGATGCTAATGATAATCGGAGCTGTTGCACCAATTATGTATATGAAAAGTAAACAAAAAAAGAGACGTGATATGTTTGAATCCCAATTAAGTGATGCATTAATGATTGCAAGCAACTGCTTAAAGTCAGGTCTTACTTTTAACCAGGCAATGGATACAATTTCAAGTGAATGTGATGATCCAATAAAATCTGAATTTAAGAGAACTGTTAATGAGATAACTTTTGGTAGTTCGCAGGATGAAGCTTTAGAAGCAATGGCAAAAAGAGTAAAAAGTGAAGATTTTGATCTTGTTGTTTCTGCTGTTAGTATTCAACGACAGACAGGTGGTAATTTGTCTGAGATACTTGATACGATAGCTGGAACAATTCGTGAACGATATAAGATTAAAGGCGAAATAAAAACAATGACAGGGCAAGGAAGAGTATCAGGAATGATAATTGGTGTATTGCCTATTGCATTACTGCTAATAATGAGTTTAATAAATAAAGAATTGATAATGACTTTGTTTACTACAACGATAGGAAAAACTTTGATAATTATATCTGTTTGTTTAGAAACTGTAGGTGCAATTGTTATTAATAAAATTGTAACGATTAAGTTCTAAAGGAGAATAAGCATATGGAATGTATGGTATTAGCAATTAGTGCGTTAGTATTCTTTGTTGTTTCATCTATTGGATATAATAAAGGAAAAGAAGCTGATGCAAAAGAAAGAAAAATAGAGTACATAAGTGGTAAAAAGAAAGTACAGAATGAAAAAGAAGGAGAGAAGTCTTCAAAAAGATTTCTCTCATCTCAAATACAGGCACTTAACAATATGGCAAATAGAAGTGCAGCAAATGTTAAGAAAAATGCTAAGTACAAACTTGTTGAAAAACAATTAAGATTAGCAGGACTTTCTATAAGCCCTGAAAATTTTTTGTTTTACAAAAAAGCGATTATGGTTTTAATAATAGTTGTGAGTGCATTTATAGCTATAATTACAAAGACGATATTTCTTATATTAATTGGATTATTAATAGCTTTGTTAATTCCAAATTTATATTTGAATAGTAAAGTGAAAAGTCACCAACAGGGGATAAGAGATCAGTTGCCAGATGCTATGGATCTTTTAGGAGTTTGTATTGAATCAGGATTAAGCTTTGATGCATCTTTATTGAAGGTGTCAGAAAGAATGGAAGGCCCATTTATTGAGGAATTGTTGAAATTATACAGGCAGATTCAGATGGGTGTGCCTAGAGGGGACGCATTAAAAAATATGGCAAATTCATCAGAAATACCAGAATTAAAGACATTTATCGCTGCTTTGGCACAGGCAACCCAGTTAGGTATTCCAATGAATAATATTATGAAGGTACAATCTGAAACATTAAGAGAAACAAGAATGCAGATGGCAAGAGAAAAAGGGCAGAAAGCACCAGTTAAGATGCTTTTACCTATGGTAGGTCTTATTTTCCCAGTACTATTTATTGTAATTTTAGGACCTGTTGTAATTAATATTATGAGTATGGGAGTTTTTTAAAGAAAAAGTAAAAATAATTTGAATTAATAATGCAAATTTATAAAAAAAGTGATAGAATCGAGGTATGGATATGGTTATAACGTGTGATAGTCAGATTATATGCACGAAAGCTGAATATGCAAATACATTTTTTAAGAGATTTAAAGGACTTATGGGTCGTAAATCTTTAGCGGAAGGAGCAGGACTTTTAATAGAACCGTGTAACCAGATACATACATTCGGTATGAAGTTTGCTATAGACACATTGACATTGGATAAAGATGATGTGATTTTGTATATAGACCATGAAATTCAACCGGGAAAAATAAGAAAAATGGTTTCGAAGGGCAGAAGGGTGTTAGAATTGCCAAGCGGAACTGCAAATAAATATATGTTACAGGTTGGACAAGTTATTTCAGTGGAGTAGGAAACATTGAAATTGGACTCCAGCATTTATGCATTTCAATTGAAATGTAAAAAATCTAGGAAAAGGAGTTGAGAAGTATGGCTAAGTTGTCAAGAATAGCTAGACCACAGACCAGGTTTATGCAGAGCAACGAAATTGGGGAGGTTGCAGCAGAAGAGAATGCTTATGGATTTAATCATGCGGTAAGAGGATATGATCCTGAAGAAGTAGATGATTATATTAATAACCTTTTCGGCAACTACAAAAACACACAGAATGTTTTAAATAAGCAGAAAGAAGAGTTTGAAACAGAACGAGAAATGCTTCAATGTGAAATCAATGATTTACATGGAAAAAATGGTGCTCTTCAAGAAGAGAATGATGAACTTAAAGCAACAATAGAGGAACTTAGAGAAGAAATATTAGCATTAGCAGAAGGAGCAGGAGATTCACAGCAGAGTGTAGCACCTGCCGCTCCAGTAGAAAAACCGGAACCTGAAATTGTATACGTTGAAGTGCCGGTAGAAAAACCATCTACAGACGATGGAAGTGCTGAGTATGAAGTTCTTTATGCCGAGAATAATGAATTAATTGGAAAGAACAGGACTTTAAGTATTGAGAATGCTAAATTGCAAAAGAGTGTAGCTACAAGTGCTATGGAAGCTAAAGAAGCAACGGACAAATTAGGTGAAATTCAAAGTAGATTAGACGAAAGCGAAAATAAATTAGCAGATAATCAGAATAAACTTGAAGAATGTCAGGCTCAATTAGAAGACAGTCAGGTTCAGTTATTGGAAACTCAGGAAAAGGTTGAAGAAGGTCAGACAAGAATTCAGAGCATGGAAGAAGAAATGACTAAGATGCGTAAGAAGATGGAAATTGTTGATAGTAAAGAATTAATTGATTCACTTATTTCATCTATGGGAAGTCTTGAATCTGTACTTAAACAAAGACAGGAATGAAAAAACGGGGAGTATGAATTTTTGTAGAAAAAAAGGATCGACAAAGATTTTGCCGATTCTTTTTTTTGCTAATTTTAACAACATAATGTATAAGAGGGAGGTATAATGCTTAGATAAGCATATTGTGTTTATAAAAGATGAATGCAAAAAAATAAAATGAATAAATTTAGAAAAATAATAAGTATATATATAACAATCACATTAATAATAACTAGCATACAAGTGTTTGCTACTAAAGCAGATACAGTTGACGAAATATTTGTGACGGGTGGAGTCAAGTATAAGATTACTTCAATTGAGAAAAAAGAGGTAGTGGTTGTAGGTGGACAAGATTCAAATACAAAACAGTTGTACATACCAGGGGAAATAAAAAATGCCGGAAGTGAATATAATGTAAGGCAGATAGCAGATAATGCATTTAAGAACTGTAATGAGTTGGAAGAGGTAAGTCTGCCAGACACAATAGAAACAATAGGAGCAAATGCGTTTCAGAATGATAAAAAACTAACAGGATTAAAACTACCGAAAAATATAAAGACTATGGGGTATGGAGCATTTGGAGAATGTACAGGATTGACGGAAATAGAGATACCAAAAACATTGGAGAAAGTATGGTGTGCATACTATGATTCAAAAAGCGATGGAGCGTTCAGAGGCTGCAGCAATCTTAAAGATGTAAGGTTCGAGGAAGGAACAAAGACAGTAACAGAGTATGTATTTAAAAACTGTACGGGACTTGAAAAGATTACAATACCGGAGGGAATAGAAACAATAGGAAACGGAGCATTTTCTGATTGCGGTAACTTAACAGAGATAATAATACCGGAAAGCGTAATGAAAATAGGAGAGTGGGCATTTTCAGGGTGCAAAAATTTAAAGTCTGTAAATATTATGTCAGAAGTTAATGAACTAAAAAGAGGAGTTTTTGCTGATTGTACAGAATTATCGAAATTGAATATTGGTGATTCTATTGAAAAAATTAATGGTGAAGCTTTTAAAAATGTAAATGATGTAGTTGCATATGTTAATAAATATTCAAAATCTATGTTTACTTTTATAGATAAGAATATAAATGTTCAATTTAAGAATACAATAGATCAAAGTAATAATGATAGTATATTAAGAAAAGAAAAAACTACATATTTTGTAAACAGTGTGACTTCTGATGGACAAGTAGCATTAAATATAGATTTTTACTTAAAAAATAATGCATTAGAAAATAGTGAAGAAAGACAGCTTAAAGTAAAATTACCATTAAAATATTCAATAAAAGGAATAAAATACAATAATAAGATACTAGATACTAGTGAATTTACAATTTCAACAGATAATGTAGTGACGTTGCCAATAGAAGAGGAAAATGGAAGATATACTATATATACAAATTTAGGTAAAAGCTGTTTAATATCAAGCTATGCAAAATTAGAATACAAAAAGCAAAATAAGTTATATAACGAAAATATAGGGGCTATAAGTGAAAAATGTTTTAATATTTCTTTTGATACAAGTGATGAAATTAATTTCTCAGAAGGTGAAAGTAAAGTAAAAACTTTAATCAGAGGAGAAGGGCCTAAAAATGAAAATGTAGATGTATATGTGGATGGTAAGTTGGATAAGTCAATAAATATATCTAAAACAGGTCGATTTGAAACAAATGTTGAGTTGCTTAACCCAGAAGCTTATAAGGAATATGATATAGAAATAAAATCAACAAGTGCTGATGGTAAACAAAAGGTTGTTTCGAAAAAAGTGACAACTTTATTAGATTGTCCTAAATTAATAGAGGCATCTTTATATATTGAAGCACATGAATATAAAAATGGTTACAATGAATTTAATATACTTAATGCAGACAAAATAAAATATATTACATTTCAACCTGGGAAAAATTACAATTTTAAAATTAAGTATAAAAACAGAGAAAAAATAAGTCATGTATATGTTATAAGCAATAGGGATGGAGAAGAAAAAAAATTAGAAGCTAAATGGAACGAAAAAGAAAAAGCATATATTACAGAAGGATTTTTTGGTGATGATGCAAGGTATGTACCAGGTAATTTATCGATAATTTATACAAATAAATTAGAGGAAAAAACAAAAGTAAATAATGATGGTAGTATTGAATTATCCAAATTTGATCAATCAAATATACCGGAACAATGGAGAAATGCAGAAACAAATCAAATAAAAGATTCTGATAGTGATTATGAGACAAATATTACATTAGGTAGTGGTGATGTAATTAATTATAAATTTGATAAATTATCATTTGATGATTATGCAGAAGAGTTACAAGGTGAATTAAATAAATCTCAAAGCAATAGCTTGATATCGATGTATAGTAATGATGAAAATGAAATAAATACTCATTTAACTGATAAAGATATTAAAGCAATAGGAGATATAATTAAGACTATAAATATGCATTCAGGGGATTTTGCTAAATATACAAATGATGTATATGATGCTTTAACTAAATATGGATTTGAAAAATATGTAACGGGAGAAAGAGATTTTGTCAAGGATTTACTTATGATGAAAACAGAAGTCACTCCAGAAAGTATTATTACATATATGATAGATCCTTCTAGTAATGATAATTGCATTTATAAATATGTAGTGAAACAAGCAAATAAAAATGCAACAAGTTCAGTTTGTAAGGCAATAGGAATAGATAAAACATTAGTGGGATATGCAGCAAATGATATGTTTGCAACAGCTACATTTGGAGTTGATTGTTTTGATTTAATGACAACCAAAATGGATATATATATGAATCCAAATTTAACATTAGCCCAAAAACAGGCAAAAAGTGCCCAACTACAAAAAATGGCAGCTATAAGTTTTGAAAAATTAATGTTTACATATTTATCAAATGCAATTGGAATTACTGCGTATATGTGTGCTGGAACCGGAGTTGGTGTAGGTTTATCATTAGCATTGTTAGCATTAAATTATTATGTACTTCCGTCTATAGAATCAGGAGATTTTGATGACTATTTGCAAGGAAAAATCAGTTTGAGTGATTTATTCCTGAAATGGATTATTGATCCAAGTGGATATGTGTATGAGGGAGTTACAAATAATAGAATTTCAGGGGTAAAGACCACTATTTATTACAAAAATGATTTGAAGGATGAGAAGCCAATATTATGGAATGCAGACGAATATGATCAGTATAATCCAATAGTTACAGATGATTCAGGGTCATATGCATGGGATGTCCCAGAGGGATATTGGCAGGTTAAGGCAGAAAAAGCAGGATATGAAACTACATATTCGGAATGGCTGCAGGTACCACCAATACAAACAAATGTATTACTTAAAATGAAAAATTTAAATAGACCAAGTGTTATAAATTTTAAGGCATATGAAACCTTTGCTATAATAGAATTTGATCAATATATGAATCCGGATACTGTAAACCGTATGACAATTACAGATAAAGAAGGACAAGTGATAGAAGCCAATTTATCTTATGACACAGAAGAAAAAGATTCAATTGGAAATGTATATGCAAAAGAGTATAGAGTAGATTATTCGAGTAGAAAAATACAAAAAGGAGATGAAATTAATTTGTATATCTCTGATGAAATCTTAAGTAGTGATGGCATTGCTACAGATGAAAAACATTTAAAAGATACTGTAAAAAGTGACATAATGTTAGATTGTATAGACTATTTATATCTTGAATTAAATGCGGAACATATTATAAAAATAAAAACAAATGGAATGATAAGAGATAATATAAAAGTTTATGCTGAAAATAGCAATATTGCTACTGTTGGAGATTTAATAGAATCAAATGATAAAAATAATTATGAAATACAAGTATTTGGTAAGATAAATGGAGATACAAATTTACATATTGAAATAGAAGGAACTAATATTGAAAAGATAGTACCAATATATGTTGGAAGTTCGACAGAAGATGGAAGATTAAAAAAAGAAACAATTGCAGTTCCAATTAAAAATGACAGTAAATATATCATTAATGATAATAGTAATGATAGTAATCAGGTAACTAGTGAAGAAACAAATGTTAATAAAAGAAAAGATGATAGAAATAAAGCAGAAAATCAAGTGATTAATAGTGAACACAATAATGAACAAGTTTCTACAGAAACAGAAAAAAAGTTATGTGATATACAGAATACAAGTATAGTAAAAATATCTAGAAGAAAGAAATCATTGATAATATATTGGAAGAAAGCGAAAAATGTATCAGGATATCAAATACAGTATGGTTTAACTAAAAAATGTAAAGGCAAGAGAGTAAATGTTAAAGTAGGTAAGAAATGTTCAAAGAAAATAAATAAGTTGCGACCAAATATAAGATACTATTTTAGAATAAGAACATATGTAGTTAAAAATAATATTACATATTATTCAAAATGGTCTAAAGTTAAAAAGAAAAAAACAAAATAAAATATAAACAGGGTTGTCATTATGACAACCCTGTTTATATTTTTCTAATATTTAGATTCTAAATATTAATCGTCCGATTTTAAATTAGTCTAAAACGATTGAGTCTGTTGGGCAAGCTGCTGTGCAAGCACCACATTCGATGCACTGATCAGCGTTGATTACGCAAGCACTACCGTCGTTTGAGATTGCTCCAACTGGACAAGTTCCTTCACAAGCACCACATCCGATGCAACCATCTGTAATTTTGTAAGCCATTATGTATGCCTCCTTTATAGTTTTATACAGTAATAATAATACAAATAATTACATATTGCAACATCTAAGTGATGAGAAAAATAAACATTTTAGGTAAAAAATGGACCTATAAAATATATGAAAAAATGTGCATATATTAAAAATAATATTCATATCCGGATAGAAGTAAAAGAATACTCATTTATTGTTATAAATCTGGGAATTACTGCTTGTATTTAATTTATTTGCAATTATAAAAACCTACCTTATAACCGTTAGTACGCGTCCGAATACATACCATTCAGATGGGTCAGTAGCAACAATATCTTTTCCAAAACCATTTACAGGTTTAAGCACGGAAGGAGTGCCATACTCATATTTTCTGATATAAACATGACGTCCTTTAAGAAAAATACCGGTTTCTCCGTAGGCAGGAGAACGGTCATTTGCAATAATCAAAACATCGTCTTTAAGGTATGCCGGATGAAGTGATTTATTAGTGACTTTTATTCCGCACATCATAGATGAACCGAATTCCTCCTCATAAGATGAAACATCTATGTAATCGGCATAAAAACTGTCAAATAACATTTCGTCTCCCATGCAACCGGTTGGAACAATGACAGGAATATAGGTTTTGCCCTGAAGTTGATTTAAGTTGTACAATTTTGTTTCAAAATTTGCTATTTCAGAAATTAGATTACATGCTCTTTCAGGGAGCTTTGTGTAATCTATATTTAGATGTCTGTCAAGTCCTAATAGATAATCTATTGAGACACCTAATGCTTGAGATAATTTTATTAAGTTATATGTTGTAGGACATCCGGTATGACCGCTCATCAGTTTTTTTAGAGTGTCATATGAAATGTTGGAAACATCAGATAATTTCTTTAAAGTCCAATTTCTTTCATTGAGAATCTGATTAATTGTCTCTACAACAGTGTTAGTATATTGTAATAAGTCAAATTGTTTAAGATTCATTTTGGTTCCTTCGATGGCACTTTTTAAAATTTTAGAAAATTAAAATAGTGCAATTTAAGTTCTTTTAAATAACTTTGGTTACAGTTATATTTTATTATAAGAATTAAATAAATTCAAGTTAGCTGTAGGTGACAAGCTTGGGGTGTGGCTTATCATATAGCAGAATAAGGCGAAAATACGACTTATTCATTAATAAAATATTATGAGAGCAAGGGGTGTTTTAATGAGTAAAACCAAGATTGTAGTAATTGACAATGACAAGAAGGCAGTATGGGAGCTTAGTAAAAGCTTAGAGTGTGAAGAAAACATTGAGGTAGTATCAGTTGAAGAAAATGGAATAGACGGATTGGAAGCAATTAATAAATATAATCCGGATATAGTCATAATGGAACTACTGCTAACAGGAATAGATGGATTTAGTATTATTGATTATATAAAAGAATGCAAATATGATATAAAAATAATTCTTACATCTGTAATTAATCAACAAAATATAGTTAGGGAGGCCTTTGATAAGGGAATAGATTATTTTGTTGTTAAGCCATATGATGTAAACACAATAGTGAACAGAGTTAAGCGTATAATCGGAGAAAATAAAAATAGTGAAACATTTAGTGCAATTTATAGTGTAGATTCTATAATTGCAAATTCACTGATTCAGTTAGGTATTCCAGCAAGTTTAAAAGGATACAGATATGTAGCGACAGGAATAAAAAGAGCAACAGAAGATCAGGGAGTGCTAGAGGGAGTTACAAAAATATTATATCCTGACATTGCAAAGGAATATGATTCAACACCACAAAGAGTTGAAAAGGCAATTAGACATGCAATTGAAGTTGCTTGGAATAAAAATAGTGACAGTGATTTAAAAAACAAATTTTGCGTTAATTTAGATAAAGGAAGAAAAAGACCAACAAATTCAGAATTTATTGCAACAATGTCACAATACATAATTAATTCATATAGGTAGTTAAGCAAAACTCTATATGGGGAATGCTTTAAGCTATATTGGGGTAAAAGACAAAAAAGAACTGCTATTATTAAAAAGAAATGCGATGTATGTGTAGCATATTTGATAAATTACTTTGTAAATTTACACCGAAGTAATTTATCAATTCTTTAAAATAATAGTGGTTCTTTTTTTATATAATTATTAGGTAATTATGTCTGTTTTTATAATTAAAATTATTTTTTTGCGAGTGATAATGAGAAAATAAATTCTGTTCCCACTCCTTCGGTGCTTATAACATCAATAGTTTCATTGTGCGCTGAAATAATTTCTTTTACAATGGAAAGCCCAATCCCGGAACCGGTTTTATCCATACCTCTTGAAGAGTCTGTCTTATAAAAACGCTGCCAGATTTTATTAATATTATCATGGGAAATACCAATTCCATTGTCTTTGACAACGCAGAATAATTTGCTACGATTGTTGTATAGTCTGATAATAATTTCAGAATCATTAAAACTAAATTTAATGGCGTTATCAATGAGATTATATATAACCTGTTCAATCTTACCTTTATCGGCATTAACAGTAGTTTTCTTTGCTTCATTAACAATAGTTAATTTAATATTTTTCTTTGAGCTCATTCCTTCTAGAGTTTCTATAGAACTATGAATGAGTTCAAGAACATCGAAGTCTTCTAAAATAAGTTCAGGACCTTTGTTACTCCAAACATTTAAATCTCTTAGACCATTGGTTAAATGCTCCAGTCGGTTTGCTTCAGACAAAACAATCCCAAGATATTTATTTTGCATTTCAGGAGGAATGGTTCCATCCATAATAGCTTCAATGTAACCTTTTATTGAAGTAAGTGGAGAACGAAAATCATGAGAAATATTTGATATAAATTTCTGTTGATATTCATTGCTGTCTCTTAACTGACTTGCCATATAATTTAGAGAAGTGGCAACATCTCCTATTTCATCGTCTGAATAAATTTTTATAGGTTCAAAATCAAAATTACCTTGAGCATATTGCATTGCAGCAGTTCTAATATCCTTTAATGGTGCATAAATAAACCATACAAAATTAAAGAAAATTATTAATGATAATAATAAAATTATAAAATAAGTTAAATAAAAAATCTTTGTTATGGTGTAACTTGAAGATTTTATTGATGCTGTGGAAACATGTACAAGCATATAACCGTAAGGGCTTGATGAACCGGATTTAATCGGGTGGACAACATGAAGCATGTCGGTTTTAAAAATGTTGTACATATTGCTAATCTGATAATGACCTCCGTTCTGGTAATCTGAAGGGTCAAAGTTTGAAATAATAATTGACTTTGAAGAGTCAGAATTTAAATCAGAGCCATCACTTGAATACTTTAAGTTAAAATCAGAGCCTAAAATCCAAACTTCTGCATTTAAAACTTTATTAAAATCTTCTACATATGGTTCAAAATCAGTAATATCTGAAATTGAATATTTGCAATCGTCTGCAATATTTTTGGAGGCAACAGTAGCGTAGTTGTATAATTGAGACGCTGTAGTTTCAACCAAATGATTGTAGGTTATATTTGTTGACCAATAGGTAATAATAAGCATACCTAAAATCGCAAATGAAATATAACCAATAAAAAATTTCTCAAGAATAGAATCTTTCATAGTAATCTCCAATTTGTAAATAGCAACATAATCTTTATTTGTTATAATGGCGGGTCACAATGTCCTTTACCCACTCATGAGCAAGCTCATGTGGGCTTAGACCTTTTGACCCTAGCATCTTGATAAATTATGCTTTGCTGTGTACTTCAAATTTGTAGCCGATACCCCATACAGTGGAAAGAGCCCATGTGTCGCTGTCGTGAATTTTTTCACGAATTCTTTTAATGTGTACATCGACAGTTCTGGTGTCTCCGGCATATTCATATCCC